>Ga0210017_1000883_pt1 | contig 26180 bp, 25 predicted proteins | sample CryGeyCG2014_020_FD_183966 | JGI IMG/M metagenome (GOLD analysis project Ga0210017, IMG submission 183966) | Groundwater microbial communities from aquifer - Crystal Geyser CG08_land_8/20/14_0.20 (SPAdes) (version 2) | ecosystem: Environmental > Aquatic > Deep subsurface > Groundwater | place... | reverse complement strand
GGGTCTGACCCCTTTGGGGTCAGACCCCTAAAACTTAAAATATCTCTAAAAGGCGGTTGTATTTTGCTACTCGTTCCCCGCGAGAGGGGGACCCAAATTTAACAAAGTCCGCGCCAATACCTACCGCTAAATCGGCAATAAAAGAATCGTTAGTTTCTCCGCTTCTGTGGCTTACCACTGTCTTAAACCCGTTTTCCTTGGCGAGTTTAACCGCCTGTAAGGTCTCCGTTAAAGTGCCTATTTGATTTGGTTTAATTATCACTGCATTGCATGCCCCCATTTTTACTGCTTTATCTATTCTTCTTGCGTTGGTAACCACTAAATCATCCCCAACAATTAAAATTTCTCCGCCATAACTTCTTGTAAAATCTGCCCATTTATTCCATTCCTCTTCCCCAAAGGGGTCCTCAATGCTTAATATATTATATTTTTCCAGCATTCTTCCAAAATCAAGCTGATTAAAAACTGAGGATGCCGCTACATCTAATGCTAATGGAAATTTGCTTAAACTTGAAAGAAATATCAAAATATCATCATTAGAAAATCCTACCGGACTAAAGGCTCCTTCTAAACCTACCTCCACTTCAAGTTTTTTTGAGAGAAGGGTCTTTCTTGCCAAATCGTAAACTGTATCCCCTTCCTCCACAGAATCTACAACTACCATAAATTCTTGTATGGGAATGTTGAAGGAGCCGTGTTTCCCCCCTTCAAATATGAGCATCATTATCTTTGGTTTGGTGGCAGGAGTCCCCATTCCCTCGCAATCTGCAATGTATTTATACAGAGGAATTTTTTTTAACGCGGAAAACGCGCGAGCAAAAGAATGAGAAATTGATAAAATAACATTTGCTCCTAAATTGCTCTTATCCGCCGTCCCGTCCAATTCTAATAAATATTCGTCCAGCTCTTTTTGCGAATTAAAATTTTTCCCCTTAATATGCGATTCTATGTTACGGATTTTTTGCAAAGCGTTGGGGACTGATAGGCTTTTAGCCTCAAATTTACCAACCGAGGTGCCTTCGGGAACACTGGCGATAGCGGTAACATCATTCACAGTTAAGGAAGTCTCTATAGTCCATTCGGACCTTGAATCCAGTATTTTTCTAGAAGCTAACGCGTTAATAACAGGCATATTTTTCATTTACGGATTTTGTTGTACTCGGCGTCGTAAATAAATTTTCGCGTAATTTCTATAGCATCCGGACTAACAGAAACCGATGTAATACCCCAGTTCACAAGGTCCTTAACCAGTTTTGGGTACACCGAAGGAGCTTGACCGCAGATAGAAGCGGTTATCCCTAATTTTTTTGCCCTTTTAACCGTTTGCTCAATTGCCCAAAGAACTGCAGGATTCATCTCTGTTTTATCAGGTCCCGCTACTTTCTCGTTATCCCTATCCACACCCAAGATAAGCATTGACAAGTCATTTGACCCTATAGAAACTCCATCAATGCCCGCCTTAACAAACTCTTCAAGCAGGATTACATTTGCGGGTATTTCCACCATTAGCCAAAGCTTAAAGTTGTGGCTTCTGCGCAATCCAATAGAAGCTATAATCTTTTTAACCTCCAAAAGCTCTTCCACTGTTCGTACAAAAGGAAGCATTAAATGCAAATTTTTGTATCCTAACTTATTGCGCACATATTTAATACTGTTAAGCTCCATTTCAAAAACTTCAGAATCATTGGTATATCGGATTACGCCTCTAAAACCAATCAACGGATTATCTTCGCTCGCTTCAAATTCATACCCGCCTTTTAAGTCTCTATACTCATTCGTCTTAAAATCGGTAGCCCTATAAACCACGGGTCTTGGGTAAAAAGCTTTGGCAAAAGTTTCTACCCCTTCCGCCAACTTTTTAATAAATTCCTCCTTATTATTCTCTTTAATAAAAGCCCGCGGATGCTTGCCAATCTGCGCTATCATAAACTCCGCACGCAAAAGCCCCACTCCTTCCACATTCCTTTGCGCCACACTTAATGCTAATTCTGGTTCTGCCAAATTAACATACACCTTAGTGGCGGTTTTCATAGAACTGAACTTTTTGTCAATATGCAGTTTTACTATATTTTTGCTTTCATCCCCTTCATACACTTTTCCCGCGGAACCGTCCACCGTAACCACCTCCCCCGTTTTAAGCATTTTTGTCGCCAGCTCCGTTCCCACCACTGCCGGAATGCCAAGTTCACGACTAACGATTGCGGCATGGGAATTTCTTCCCCCTTTATCTGTTACAATAGCCCCTGCTCTTTTCATACCCGGAACATAGTCTGGACTGGTCATTTTGGTTACGAGAATGTCCCCGCTTTTAATTCTGTTTAGTTCTTTAGGGGATTTTAAAATAACCACCTTTCCACTTACTGCCCCCGGAGACGCTCCTATTCCTTCAAGAAGCGGTTCTTTATCTGATACCTTGAGCTCTGTTATATCCGCCCTTAAATTAAGAGTTGTAACAGGCCGTGTTTGTACTATGTACACTTTGCCTTTTTCAAAAGCCCATTCAATATCCTGCGGCTTGCCGTAATGGTTTTCAAGTTTTACTCCAAATTTGGCAAGCTCTATAACAATCTTGTCCTTAATTTTCTGCTGTTTTCTATGCATCTTGGATATTTTAATTTTTCCGGCTCTAGTTAACTGCCATTCCTGGGAAACTACCTCTTTTTTAATAATCGTAAAATCTTTTTTTGAAACTAGATATTGGTCTGGAATTATTTCTCCCGAAACAATAGGCTGACCCAACCCAAAACCCGCTTCCACAGAAATAACACTTTTATCGTTGTTAATGGGATTAATCGTAAACATTATCCCGGAAGTTTCAGATTGAATCATTAATTGTACCGGAACGGCGATACCTACCTTAAAATGGTCAAATTTTTTCTCCTGCCTGTAAAAAATTGCTCTTGCCTCAAACAAAGACGCCCAACATTTTTGTACCGCCTTTACAACATCCTTATACCCAACCATATTCAAAAAGGTTTCCTGCTGACCTGCGAAAGACGCATCCGGCAAGTCCTCTGCTGTAGCGGAAGAGCGTACTGCCACCGGCTTATCCGTTTGTCCGCAAAGATTGTGGTAATAAAACTTTATAGCATCTCTCAAATTTTTGGACATTTTCGCGCGTAGTATAGCAGTTTGGATATTTTTTGAAGCTCTTTGAAGCTTTTGCGAATCGGACACATCCAGTTTGCCTAATTCTGTTTTTATTTTTTGCCGCAAAGAACTTTCATCCAAAAATTTATAATAAGCGTAGGATGTTACAACAAAACCGTTAGGAACGGGGATATTTAAATGGAACATTTCTCCTAGATTAGCGCCTTTCCCCCCCGCTAATGGGGTGTCGTTTTTTGTTATCTCTTTGAACCAAAGAATATTTTTTACCATATTAATTTAGGCAGATTATTATAATTACAATTTTCAACAAATTCTGTTTCTCCGTTTTCCCCTTTAACCACATAATACCCCATACCTCTCTTAGTGGTAATAGGTTCGTATAAATGGCTGGCGTTCTTATCATTCCAATCATCCTTTGTTATAAGAGGAACATCGCCCAAATTTACTAAACTATGTCCAAATCCTTTGGGGATTAGAAACTCTTTATTTAGTTTCAGTTTAACAAATTTAATTTTTGATATATCTCCAAAATAATCGTTCTCGTTTTTTAATCTTTGCATAAGAACTGCGCCTTTGCCGTAAAGCAGGGTGTATTTTTCGGGATAATGCGGTTTATGATAATGACCATAAGTTTTGTTAAACTCTTTGCCTAAAAGGTTTGGCAAAAGAATAGTAATGTTTTGCGGAGGGTTTTTTACCACAAAATATATCTCAGAAGGACCAAAAACGGTTTCGTCCATAAGAACCTTCTTCATTTCATTCAGTTTTCTGGCAGTAACGGTTATCATAAAGTTATTTTATAATTTTGGACACTTCTTTTACAACTCTGTTAACAAGCTCCTGATTTTTCCCTTCAACGCAAAGCCGAATTAAAGGCTCTGTGTTGGATTTACGAACATTGAATCTCCATTCTCTATCATTGTCTATACTTATCCCATCAGTTTCATCCACCTTATAATTAGAATAAATTGCCTTTATTTTATCCATAACAATATCAGCGTCTTTAACTTCAGTGCTAAACTCCCCCGCCCAGATATAATTTTTTCTGTAATATGAAAGCAGCTGACTCAAAGTTTTTCCTTCGGAAGATATTAATTCTAAAAGCAAGAGAAGTGGAATTATCCCATTATCCGCGAAAAAATTTTTCCTAAAATAAAAATGGGAACTGCTCTCCCCCGCAAAAAGAGCGTTTTCGCTTCGCATCCTCTCTTTAATAAAAGCGTGACCAACTTTATTAAGCAGAGGCACCCCGCCAAATTTTTTAACCGTATCAATTATCGCCCAATTAAAACGAGAGTCATAAATAACTTTTTCCCCCGGGTTTTTCTTTAGCAAAATCCGCGAAAACAAACAAGTTAGAAAATATCCTATTGTATAATCGCCTTTTTCGTCTATAAAGAATACTCTGTCACCATCCCCATCAAAAGCCGCACCCAAATCGCTTCTTGTTTCCAAAACTTTTTTCTTCAAAGACCTAACATTCTCTTCCTTAGAGGGGTCCGGCAAATGATTAGGAAAACTTCCGTCTTTTTCTTTGAACAAGTAATGAACCTTTACGGGAAGTTTTGAGAGAACATCCTGTGCCGCATCCCCTACCGCGCCATTACCAATATCCACACACAAAGTTAAAGGTTTTATTCTTAATGAGTCAATAAAGGATAAAACATGGTTGGTGTAATCTTTCCGCAAATTCACTTCTTTGTAAGAGCCTTTGGTAGAAACCTCTTTAAACCTTCCAGCTGCAGCCTTTTCTTGTATATCAAAAATCCCGGAGTCTCCAGATACAGGTATTACACCTTTAGTTACAATTTTTATACCTGTGTAGTTAGGCGGATTATGCGACCCTGTTACAGAAATTCCCAAGTCGTAGGCATATTTTCCCACAGCAAAATACATCATATCCGTAGTACTTTCACCCAAATAATCAACATTACAACCCCCCTCCAATAAGCCTTCAATCAAAGATTGATATATCTTATCCGAGCCTATCCTCACATCTTTAACCAAAACCGCCTGCTTTGGGTTTAATAACTCTGTAACAGCTCTGCCAATTAATTTAGCCGTATACTCATTTATCTGATTTGGATAAACACCGCGAATGTCATACGGTTTAAAAATAGATTTATCAATTTTCATAGGCTTTACAACAAGAGTGTAAAATTAAAACTGGCGCCATTTTTTCCATCGCTTTCAACCCACATCTTTCCTCCATGCGCTTCAATAATTCCTTTGGCAATAACAAGCCCCAAACCTGTACCCTTTTGCAAAGGGTCAACCGGACTGCGGATTTGCTCAAACTTACTAAACAATCTTTCCTTCTGTTCTTCATTTATACCACACCCCGTATCTATTACACTAACATGAATAGCCTTATCATTTTTAATAAGTTTAATTGTTATCCCGCCTTCTTTGGTAAATTTAATCCCGTTTGAAATAAGATTAGCCAAAACGCGCGCCACCTGGTCATTGTCAAAATTAAATTCAAAAGATTCTTTAGGAATATCTGCTCTTAAATACAAAGACTTCTGGTCCGCCAAAGGTTGAAAGAATTTAACTTGCCTTTTTATCAATTCCACTATATCTTCTTTACTTTTGTTGGGAACAAATTTTCCCGCCTCAATTTTTGCTTCATCCAGTAAATCATTAACGATATTAAGCATATTCTTGGAAGAATTTTTAATTTCAAATAAAAGTTCGTTAAATTTGGTTTTTTCTATCTCTTCTGCCCGTTTGGTTAAAAGATCGGAAGTGCCGTACATAACATTTAGAGGCGCTCTCAAATCGTGCACCATCATAGAAGTAAAGTCTTTTCGCATTTTTTCCAAAAGCTTTTGTTCGGAGACATCCTGCATAAGAACAGCCACCCCTAAAAGCTCATTCTCGCCTTTAACGGGCGTAAATATAATTTTAAAAAAGCGGTCGTTTAACATAAGTTCTGGGGAAACTATATCTTTCTCTAATTTAAGCGCCTCCGAAAGCTTTTCATTAAAATTAAAGTTTTCCGGAAAAACATTTGAGATGTCAAGGATATTTATTGAACCTATAGATTCAACCTTTAGCATATCTTTGGCAGATTTATTGATAACCAAAAGCCGCATTTCCTTATCTACATAAAAAACGCCGTCCGCCAAACTTTCCACCATAATTTCAAGCTTACTTTTTTCTGAGTCCAGTACCGCTTGAAGATTTTCTACCGCTAGAGATGCCTGATTTGATAATTTATATAAAACCAATGCGTCTTCTCCTCTTGCATACATATCTTTAGTTGTGGAGGCTATATTAATAACACCAATTACTCCTCTGCGCGCATACAAAGGCACATTAAAAAAAGACAAAAGTTTTTTGTTGGGAAAATCGCCTACCACTGCACCGGCTATACCTTCGTCAACTTTGCTTTTAGTAATATCCTTATTGGTTAAAACCTGTACAGAAGCCAAAACCTTTTGTTTTACATCTGAAACAAAGCTTGCGTCAACCGCTTCTTCTAAACGGATACAGAAAGTTAAATTAGCATCCTCTAAAACGGCGTAGGATACTGCAGAGTATTTAACAAGGTCGCCAATAGAATTGGTGATAATCTCGCATATCTTTTGGATATTTAAGGAATATCCAATTCTTTTTCCTATCTCCTGCAATACTGCTAGCTCATACAACTTTCGTAAAAACAACCTATGCCGTTTTTCAAACTCTTCTTTTAAGGCTAAATTTTTTATTTCGGAGTACCGTGCAAATAAAAGCGAGGCTAAAGAAACAGCAGACATTACAAAAACAATAAGCGCCAGCAAAAATTCAGAATGGTAAGACATTTGGGCAGATACCATTGGTCATTTATTTGTAATTAAATCAAAAATTCCTAGAATTTTCATAAAAATCACTACCCCTGCAAATACAAAAAGACCTTCCACCAAAGGAACTGCCCATAAAGATTCAATTCCAAAAAGCAAGGGAATCAAAGCAGAAAGCAAAAAACCAAGACCGATAAAAAATACTGGAATAGCCAGTTTTCCTGTACCTATTCTTAAAATAAACATAAGACATATCAAAAACGCCACCAAATTGATAGTGATAAACAACATCCCATCTCCTATGACAGGTCCTTTTAGCACCGTTATAGTTTCAAGCATACTATTGAATCATGTTAACTATAATGTCTGGATACTTTTGCAAAACCAACATTAAAATACTTTTAAAAACCTGTCCGGATAAAGCCATATATTCATCTGCTAACCTTTGCAATATCTCTTTAGAATTGCCTTTAAGGTCTGTAACTTCCCCCCTCTCGTTAACGGCAAGACCTTTGATAGACTTTGCTTTCAAAAGCGCTATATCAGAACCCAACACTATAATCTGTTTTTGGATTAACTCAGTGATAACTTTTTTATAAATATCCTGATTTTCCATAATGTATTTTAATTTATTGAAACTCCTTTACTACTGCCCACATTAAAGAAATTGTCCACTTTCTGCGCAAGCTCGGACGGAACTATTCTGTATTTTAGAATAAAATCCTCCGCTCCTCCTTCCAACGCCCTTTTTATGTTCTCATCATCCCCGAAATTAGTAAGAACAAATACAGGGATGTCCTTTGTAGCGTCATAGGATTTTAAGTTTTGCAAAATGGTTAAGCCGTCCATTTCTGGCAACATAATATCAAGCAGGATAAGGTCGGGATATTCTGCTTGAGCTTTAGAAAAAGCGTTTGCGCCGTTACTTTCCCATACTACCTGATAGCCTCTCAATTCAAGCTCAGTGGAATACATTTTATACAAAGAAGAATCATCTTCAACAAAAAGAATTTTTTTCACAAAAAAACACCTCCTTCTTATTTAAGATTACGCATTTCCTCTCTCATTTGCAAGACTATTTTTACACCTTCATTCCAGGCAGTGTTGACTTTTTCCTCTATAAAGCTTATCGTTTGTGGGTTATGGATATTAGAAATGTTGCTATTATTGCGCATGTAGACCACGGAAAGACCACTCTCGTAGACGGTCTCTTAAAGCAATCCAAAACTTTTAGAGAAAACGAGGCGGAAATGAGTCAGACCTTGATATTGGATTCAAACGACCAAGAGAAGGAGCGAGGTATTACTATTCTAGCCAAAAATACCGCCATAATTTATAAAAATACTAAAATAAATATAATAGATACTCCGGGACATGCCGATTTCAGCGGCGAAGTGGAACGCACTTTGAATATGGCAGACGGGGCAATTTTAGTTATTGACGCGCAGGAAGGTCCTATGCCTCAAACTAAATTCGTATTAAAAAAGGCTTTTGAACTCGGTTTAAGACTTATTGTTGTCATAAATAAAATAGATAAAAAATACGCCAATATCCCAAAAGCCCTTAATAAAACTTATGACCTATTTTTAGATTTAGCTCAAGCCGATAATCAATTAAATTTCCCAGTTTTTTACGCAATAGGCCGCGAAGGAAAGGCGTGGGAAAAAATACCCACAGACTTTAGCGGAGATGCGGATTTAACCGCAATTTTTGAAGCCATATTAAAATATATTCCTGCGCCGGCAGCTTGTTCTAACAGCCCTTTTCAAATGCTTGTTGCTTCTTTGGATTGGGATGCTTTTAAGGGCAAATACTCTATTGGAAAAATAACTCGGGGTACGGCAAAAAGGGGGCTTAAAACGGCGCTTATAGGTAGTGAAGGGATAGAGGAGATTTCTAAAATTGACCATATTTATGCGAATTTGGGTCTCAAGCGAGTTGAGATAGAGGAAGGTTTTGCAGGAGATATTGTGGCAATAACCGGCATTAAAAATTCAGGAATAGGAGATACTATTGCCGACTTTAATAATCCGGAGGGGCTTCCCAGAATGGCGATAGAGGAACCTACATTAAAGCTCTCTGTATCGGCAAACACCTCTCCTTTTGCTGGGCGGGAGGGTAAATTTTGCACAAGCCGCCAGCTTTTGGAGAGAATAAAAAAGGAATTGGATACCAATGTTTCTTTAAAATTGGAAATGGGCGCGCAGGGGGAGTTTACCCTTTTTGGCAGAGGCGAACTGCATCTCTCAGTTTTTATAGAAAATCTTAGAAGAGAAGGATACGAATTCCAAGTTTCAAGACCACAGGTTGTTATACGGGAGATTAATGGGGTGAATACGGAACCGGTTGAAGAATTAACTGTGGATACGGTTTCTGAATATGCGCAAGCCATAACAAGCGAAGTTATACAAAGACGAGGGATACTAGTTTCGCAATCTGCCAATAGCGATGGAAGCGCGCGAATAGTTTTTGAGATAACTACGAGAGGACTAATTGGTTTAAAAAGCGCTATTTTAACCTTGTCCAAAGGAACAGCGGCGGCAAATTCGTACTTTATAAAAAACCAGCCTTTGGGAACCAATTTTCCAAAGCTAAGAAAAGGAGTTCTTATTGCGTCCGAAGCCGGAAAAGCTCTTACTTACGGACTAAATGTTGCGCAGGGAAGGGGTATAACTTTTATTAATCCCGGAACACCTGTTTATCCGGGAATGATTATCGGGCTTAATTCTAGGGAGGATGATATAGAAATAAATGTCTGCAAAGAAAAAAAGCAAACCAATGTTAGGTCAAGTACGGCAGATATAGCAGTTATACTGACCCCTCCAACAATTATGAGTCTGGAACAGAATATGGAATTTTTAGAGAGGGATGAGCTTTTAGAGGTAACGCCTAAAAACTTGCGGCTTAGAAAAAAAATCTTGGACCCTATAAAGCGCAGACGCTCCAAAAATATAATATATGTTTAGGTTTTAGGGGCTTTGCAAATAGCTTATTTATTGATAAAATTGCACAAGTAAAAGTAAAGGGGCCGTAGCTCATTGGTGGAGCACCCAGACTTTAGTCGGGAGTGTAGAAGAGTCCTAAAGTAATATTGGGGCCGTAGCTCAGTGGTAGAGCACCTGCCTTTTAAGCAGGGTGTCGAGAGTTCGATCCTCTCCGGCCTCACATCGGCCCCGTCGTCTAGCGGTTTAGGATATCTGGTTTTCATCCAGAAGATCGCGGGTTCAAATCCCGCCGGGGTCACATAGATATTAGCAAAATATTATAGATTGTGATATCAATAATGGCAGTACTCAAAAAACAGGAGGCGAGAGATGAAAATTCTGAAAGGAGTGGGCGATTTTGTTGTGATCACCCCAAAAGGCGAGCTTAAACGACAACTATTGGTAATTGAAATGGCAGGAAGGGTGTGTTATCAGTCCCTAAAAGGAGCCATTTCTGCCGAAAGCTCGGCAGCGTTCATAAGAATGCTTTTGAAAAGAGGACACGAAAGCCCTCTGGAGCATTCCGCAGTAACCATCAAGTTTGTTGGATGCTCCCGGGGATTTACCCACGAACTTGTACGGCATAGATTGGCTTCCTACAACCAAGAGTCCACAAGATATGTGGACGAATCAGACGCCCGTTTCGTGGTGCCGCCTCACAGAGATGAAAACACTCCCATAACATTGGATGATGGGCGAGAGATGTCTTTGTCAGAGATGCTTGCCGAAGAGGAACGATTTTACAGAGCATTGAAGCAAAGCGGGTGGCCTCCGGAAGACGCGCGCCAAGTGCTCCCTATTGCAACTAGAGCGGAAATAGTAGTTACCGCCAATTTTAGGGAGTGGAGACATATCTTTGAAATGCGTACTCAAAAAGCGGCGCATTGGGAAATCCGTTCAGTAATGTGCCGGCTTCTAATTGAACTGAAAAAACTCGTGCCAGCAGTGTTTGACGATTTTACCCTGCAAGGAACCGATAAAAACGGTGTGCCGTTTTTCGCTAAGGGAAAAAGCTAAACTCACACAAACTGGGACAGACTCTACGGAGAATGTCCCTTTTATTTTTTACTGCAAAAGCAGATTTATTTGGTTATGAATAGGTGTGTAATCCCCATTTTTTGGCACTACTACCCATTGTCCATAATCACCTATCGGCGGATTGACTAAATACTCATAATCCACAACAAAATGCCTCACCGTGTATTTATTCCTATCTTTTAACAAGTCATAAACCACACCCACATCCTTAACATTCATATCTGTTTTTATGTGCTGAGTTATTAAATTATAAAAACTCTGCAAAACAAAGGGGTTAAAAATATTTTTAGGATTCGCAGACAAAAACGATTCGGGTATATTTTTAAGCAAAACCTGCTGGCGGCGCATTCGCGAGAAATCACTACCCTCACCATTATCCCCTTTTCGGCTTCTTGAAAAAATTAGAGCCGTTTCCCCGTCCATACGCACCAATCCCTCACTAAAAGAAACGGATATACCTTCCTCCGCCAATCCCTGCCTGTCGTTTGGATACTGTGTGTCTGTAAAAGCCCTCTCCACATTTACATCCACACCTCCCATAACATCCACAACCCAAACCAAAGCGTCAAAATCTATTCTGATAAACCTATCTACCTCCTGATCAGTTATTTCTTTTATTTTGGTCTTCATTGCGTCATAACCATAAGTTACATACACCCCATTTATTTTCATATCCCCCGCCCATAAATCGCGGGGAATGGAGGTTAAAACAACCTTATTGGTTGTGGGATTAACCGTAGCAAGAAGCAGTATATCTGTCCTGTAAGATTCCTGCTCCTTAAACCTTCTGTCTATTCCAAGAACAAGCACATTAAAAAGGGATTTAGGGTCCAAAACTTCTGAGTGGGGTTTTAATATCGGTTCGCTGGCTTTAACTTCCTGCTCTACATAATGTCCATTAAAAGTCTCCTCGCTCGCAGTTGCTAAATTATCCTGTTTGGACACTTCTTCTAACGCGGGGGGAACTTTGTTTTGGCTAACAAAAATAATTGCTATAGCGGCGCTCGCCGCAATAATAAAAAATAAAATACTAAAGGATAAAAACTTATTTTTCTCAAAAAGCGTTTTTATAATGTTTAATCTCGCAAGCAGTTTTTCCATCATTATCAAGCACAATGGCTATAACATCCATTCTTAAACTTTCACTGCAGTTTGGGTGAGTTTTGCAATAATACAAAGCCGCTCTCCTTAGAGCTTTTTGTTTATAATACCCAACTGCTAAAGCGGGGTTCCCAAAACTAGCGGAAACGCGCGTTTTTACTTCAACAAAAATTAAAACTCCTTCTTTCCCGCATATTAAATCCAGCTCCCCCCACCTTTTACTTCTAAACCGCTCCTCCAGCACAATATATCCCTTGCTCTCCAAATAATTTTTAGCAATCCCCTCGCCAACTTTACCTACATCAAAGTTGCAAGCCATCTCTGTTTCGGAGATAATACAATTTAGCGCGCCTAACCTTTTGAGTTTTTGTTACATCCACTTTTTCTATATTGGGGGAATTGAAAGGAAATATCCTCTCCACCCCAACTTTTGCCGCGCCTATTCTTCTAACCGTAAAGGTTTTAGAAACACCCGCGCCTTTTTTAGCCATAACCACACCCTCAAAAGGCTGAATGCGCTCCTTAGCACCCTCTTTTATTTTATAGTACACTTTTACTATATCGCCAATGTTAAATTCGTATTTTTCCTTCATAGTTAATTTTCAGCCTTTACGGGAACTTTGGACAAAACTTTAACATCAAGTTTATTATTTTTAATATCCGCTAAAACCGTATCTCCCGCTAAAACCTCGTTTCGTATAACCTTCTCAGAGATTTTATTTTCTAAGTGCCCTTGAATAAATCTTCTTATGGGCCTTGCCCCAAAACTGGGGTCGTATCCTTCTATAGCAATATAATCTCTAGCTTTACTGCTTACCTCTAAAACAATACCCTGCTCGCTTAAAAGTTTTTCCGTTTTAACAAGCTGCAAATCCACAATTTTTCGTATTTCTGCTTTTCCCAAAGGCTTAAAAACAACTACCTCATCTACACGATTCAAAAATTCAGGCTTAAAAGTTGTTTTTAATACCCCCATAAGTTTATCTTTTAGTGTTTCGTAAGTTTCTTCCGCTATCTCCTCTTTGGAGCTGCGGGAAAACCCAAGCTGAGAAGTTTTATTTATTACATCCGACCCCACATTTGAAGTCATAACCAAAATAGTATTTTTAAAATCCACCGTTCTGCCATGAGCGTCCGTTAACCGTCCATCTTCCATAATCTGCAAAAGAATATTAAACACCTCCGAATGCGCTTTTTCAAGCTCATCAAACAAAATTATAGAAAACGGTTTTCTTCTTACTATTTCAGTTAACTGACCTGCCTCATCATACCCAACATACCCCGGAGGAGAACCAATCATTCTTGAAACCGTATGCTTTTCCATATATTCGCTCATATCAAGCCTTACCATAAGGTCCTCATCCCCATATAAAACTTCTGCCAAAGCCTTAGTAAGTTCACTTTTGCCCACCCCAGTTGGACCTAAAAATACAAAACTTCCAATTGGCCTTTTAGGGTCTTTTAATCCCGCCCTTGCCCTTCTAATAGCTTCTGCCACCACTTTAACAGCCTCCTCCTGATTAACTATACGGGTATGAATTCTGTCCTCCAAACGCAGAAGTTTTTCTCTTTCCTCCATAGTAAGCTCCTCAAGAGGAATTCTTGTAGCGCGGGAAACTATACGAGCTATATCCTCTCTTTTTACAGCGGGAATCTCCTCAAGTTTGGTTTTAGTCCATATTTCCGTAAGCTCCTTTTTCACCCCATTTAACTCCTCCAATTTGGCGGTGAGTTTGGACTTATCAACATTATCCCTAGCCAACTCCCCTTTTACATCATTTATTTCTCTTTCAACCTGTTTAAGATTCTCCGGCTCCCTAACTGCCGACAGCCGCACTTCCGCTCCCGCTTCATCCAACAAATCTATAGCCTTATCCGGCAGAAATCTATCTGAGATGTACCTATCAGAAAACTCAACGGCCGCTTTTATGGCTTCTTTAGAATAAAAAACCTGATGGTGTTTTTCATAACGGGTTTTTAAGCCATTTAGGATATCAATTGTTTCTGAAAAAGTAGGCTCATTAACCAACACTGGCTGAAACCTACGTTCAAGCGCGGCATCCTTTTCAATTCTTCTTCTATAATCATCCAAAGTTGTAGCTCCAACTAACTGCAACTCCCCTCTTGCCAACGACGGCTTCAGCATATTGGCGGCATCTATTGCTCCCTCCGCCGCGCCCGCGCCAACCACAGTATGAAGCTCATCCATAAAAATAATAATCTGACCCTGCGCTTTTACAACCTCCTCCAAAATATTTTTTAAGCGGTCCTCAAACTGTCCTCTGTGAGAAGTGCCCGCTATTATTGAAGCCATATCAAGAGCAATTACCCTTTTACCTCGCAATGTTTCCGGCACCTGCCCGGCAGATATTTTTTGGGCAAGGCCCTCCACTATGGCTGTTTTACCCACCCCCGGGTCCCCAATAAGAACCGGATTATTCTTCGTTCGGCGAGACAGGATATGCACCACTCTTTTAATCTCTTCATCCCGTCCTATTACAGGGTCAAGTTTATCCTCCTTAGCAAGCTGAGTCAAATCTTTCCCAAATTTATCAATAAGAGATGTGGCGGAAGCGGTTTTTTGCAGTTCGTCAAAACACACCCTGCAAAGAGCAACATAAACCTGCCTGCCTTCTATAGTTTGCGTAGTTTGAATTTCCGCAGGCCGTTTTTGACACCGTTGACATATAATCATAGTTGAATTTTAACACATAAACCACAAATCGCATCCGCTGAGATTTTAATTCTTTCGGATTTTAGTTTTGACATTGTTCTCTAGTGTTCCCAAACATCCGATACTGTCACTTCTGCCACAACAGGAACCTCCCTTAAAAATGTTTTTCCCGCTCTTTCCATCTCTTCCTGCTGAATTTTAGCCGCAAACTCCGCTTGTTCTTCTACGACCTCCGACACTATTTCATCATGGACAGTATGTACAATTCCACCTTTTATACCCTCTTTTTCAAACCTTTCCTGTATAAAAACCAAAGCCAGCTTTGTCATATCCGCGCTGGTACCCTGAATAGGATGGTTTTTTGCCGCTCGTTCAATACTTCCTATTTCGCGGATATAATTTGGGTCGGCTTTATCCGGAAGAACAAACCAACGCTTTCGCCCTAAAATTGTTTCGGCATACCCTTTCTGTACCGCAGTACGCGCCGCCTTGTCAAGCCATTTCTTTACTCCCGCGTAGATACTAAAATATTTATCCAAAAGCTTTTTCGCTTCATCAGAAGATATGCCTATCTGCATTCCTATAGAAACCGCGCCCCGTCCATACATAAGACCAAAATTAATAGTTTTTGTGGCTTGGCGCATTTCTTTTGTAACTTTATCAAAAGGGACATTGTACATTTGGCTGGCGGTTATGGTGTGCAAATCGGCGTTTTCCTTGTACGCGCGAACGAACACGGGGTCTTTGCTGTATTCCGCCAAAATTCTAAGTTCCGCTTGAGAATAGTCTGCGTTAACAAGTTTATAACCTTTGGAAGCGGAAAAGCACGACCTAAAAGTAGCGTCTCTGGGAATTTGCTGCAAATTAGGGTTTGAGCAGGAGAATCTGCCTGTAGCCGCGCCAAGCTGAAAAAAATCGGGGTGCAGTTTTTTGGTCTTTTTGTTTAACTTAGAAAGCATATTCTCGCCGAAGGCGGATAATAATTTTTCATAACCGCGGTACTCCAAAAGCATTTTTGCCACAGGATGGGGGAATTTTTGCAAAACGGCAACTCCTGTAGAGGGAAAATCAAGCCCAAGTTTATCATTAAAAAGCTCCAGCAACTGCTTTTGGCTGTTTAGGTTAATAACATTCCCCATATTGCCAAATAAATCCGCTTGGCTGTTTTTATATAGAGGGCGAACTTCGTTTTGAATTTGCTGAGCCAGCAAATCCCTTTTTTCTTTAAGTCCTTGAAGGTTTCTCCGCCACTTTTCCGCATTAATGTTTATACCCCTAAGCTCCATTTCCCCCACCACAGGCAAAACAGCAAATTCAAGCTTCGCTGTTTTTGTTAAAGATTCCGCTTTAATCTTGGCATACTGTTTATCAAAAATTGGAAAAAGCACCAACACATCCATAGCGGCGTATTCAAGCTGGCCTTTGGTAATTCTCCCTCCAGTAACAAAACTTTCCCTGATTTCTTTTTTTAGGTCCACATCCAAATATTTTTTAGCAAGAAGTTTAAGGGAACTTAACCGCGCATTTGAGCTTAAACCCGCATTTAATAACGCTTCCGCCAGCATTGTGTCGTAAATGTTTCTCATAGCTATTCCTAAACTAACTTTTAGGACTTCGTAGTCAAACTTGCCGTTTTGAGTAAGCTTTAGTTTTTTGGAATCTTCCAGAATCTTTTTTACGGGAGAGAAATCCTTGATTTTTCTGGCATCAAAGATGTATGCTTTATTTTTATCTGCAATTTGAAAAAGAAGCAGAGTACTGCTAAATGGGTCAAGCGCAGTACCTTCGGTGTCAACGGCAACAATATCGGCTTTTTTAAGCTCATTTTCGCACACTTCATTAGCCCTTTGCTGGGTGGTTATGTATTCGTAAGGGGGGTCTTTTAATAAATTCTCATCAAACTCCATAAAAAAATTATATCACGGAATAAGGTTTTTAATGAGGGGGAGGTTGGAATCTGTTTTTAACGGTCAGATTTACTGATAGAAGTTTTGTTTTGTCACTGTAATTACTTTCGCATTAGGATACCTATTTCGAAACGCCGTTCCCCCAATTCTGGCGGAAGACTTAATTTCGATGCCGCGTAATTTGCTATCGCCTTTGGAAAGAACAATATCAATCTCTGAACCTTGTTTCGTCCGCCAGTAGTTTAATTTATAACCAAAATCTCCATAGTAATTAGTTTTTAAAACTTCCGATACAACAAAATTCTCAAACAGATTACCACCATCTCCTCGATTACCTACCGGCTGAAAATTTTCTATAAGAGCGTTTCTAAGACCTAAGTCATAAAAATATATTTTGGACATCTTCCCTATTTCATCCCGTTTTTTTGTTGAGTACGGTAAAACCTTAAAAAGTATAAAACTTTGCTCAAAAAGGTCTATGTAGCGCCCAATAGTTTTTACATCCATTCCCAAACGAGAAGAAAGTTCACTATAATTTACTAATGATCCGATTTGATGAGCTAAGAGCTTTAACAAATTTAACGCTCCCGCCCGATTTTCTATTAATCTCAAGTCTAAAAGATCTTTAAAGACCACACTATCAACTAGATTAGTTAAATAGACAGAGTCGGATGGTCGGGAAATCATTTCTGGATAAAGGCCGTAAATCAAAATATTATCTAATAAAGAAACCAAATCAAATGAATAAACTTTTCCCTCTGTAAATTTATCTAAAAAAAGGTTACTAAAATCATCAACGACCCCTTTTTGAACCAAATACTCGGTAAAGGCCAAAGGAAAAAGACGGTATTCAATTTTCCTTCCGGCAAGGCTTTCCGATGCCTTATTTTTAATATTAAAGGCGGAGGATCCGGCTTTGGATGTCGTGGGCAAACGTGCTTTCATTAACAGCTAATTTTTTGAAATAAATATCTGACTATTTACCTTTTAAAATTGAGGTTATCTTCTCAAAATAATTTTGGGTAGTAATAATTTCGGAAGTATTCTCTAAAGGAAAAATTTCTTGAGCCTTGCCTTTTTTAGATTTAATTTCAACAGTGAGATAGTTCTTTTTATAATCCTCAATTATGAGATCCACTTCTTTCCCGCCATATTCCCGGTAAAAATATATGTTCACTTTTGCATTGTTAAGCTTGCGCATTTTCTCAAGCTCTGAGATGATAAAATTCTCAAATACCCCGCCTTTGTCTTGACGAAGCTCCATATCTCGGAAATCCTGTATTAAAATATTACGAATGCCTAAATCATAAAAGTATAACTTGCGGTTTTCAGATACCGCCTTTCTAAGATTAGTCTTAAATGATGGTAGAGGGATTAAAATATAGTTTTTAATAAATATCTCAATATAGTTTGAAACAGTAGAAGGGTACGCTCCTAATGAATCCGCAATTTCACGGATTGAGACTTCAGAACCCAATTGAAGGGCAATTTTGGTTAAAATGTCTTTTGCCAGTTTCTGGTTTTTTAACTCATAGATGTCAATTACATCTTTAAGTACATAGGTATCCAGCATACGCTGTAGAAGGTCAATTCTCTCCTTCTCGGCTAAATGACTACTTGTATATACTTCAGGGTATGTACCCCAAATTTGCAATTTTTTTGCCATTTGTTTCTCAAACTCCGCTTTCTCTGATATTTTAGGTTTCTCATTATCAGCGATTTCAGAAACAGAAAGAGGCAGGCAATAAATTTCGTTAAATCTGCCAGCCATAGTGTCAAATTCGCGAGATGTTTTTTGTCGCAATTCAGAACTTCCGGTTGCAATTACCTTAGCTTTAAACTCATCATGAAGCAATTTAAGCATTACCGTCGCCTCGGAATAATTTTGAACTTCATCAATTAATACTACCTTGTTTTCCGCAGCAATCTTTTGAAGGACATCCCTGCGAGGGGCAAATTTTTCACGATCTGACTCAAGATCAAAATTATACTTAGTTACTCCCAGTTCTCGGGCTAGCTTATCAACCAATGTAGTTTTCCCAGACCGCCTTGGACCCCAGACAAATAATGTTTTTATCTCATCACTCTTGAGATATGTATATATAGCGCTTTCTATAGTTCGTTTTAACATAAGCATATAGCACTACATTACTACTAAATTGTAGTTTGTCAATAGGCATTTTAGTACTAAATTGTAGTTTACAGCCTTCCCTGTCACATAGGTAAGGACCCACCCGCATTTTTTTTCCATTCCGTTTTGATCAATCTGATCTTTGGTTGCTATGTAGAAGTTGGCATTAATACTTCTCTCATCGCAAGGGGGTTTTTAACAAATTCTCATCAAATTCCATAGGAAAATCATATCACAGAATAGTTTATTTTAATGGGGGTTGAAATCTGTTTTTAACGGTCAAATTTACTGATAGAAGTTTTGTTTTGTTATCGTAATTACTTTCGCATTAGGATACCTATTTCGAAATGCTGCCCCCCCCAATTCTGGCAGAAAATTTAATTTGGAGAGAACAAGGCCTGTTTTAGTACACACTTTTCAGGGTGTCAATACCTATTTAGTTATGTCCCTGTCGGTACCAAATGGCCTACGGAAAAACAAAACGCCACCGCATATTATCTGGTTTTATCCAAATAATAGGGTGGGGGGTTTAAAAATTAAGACCTTGAGTAAAACTCTTATCAATTACGGAAACAGCTAAACTATATTTAGGATGTTTATCGGTCGAATCAACTTCACAAAGTATCTCGCTTGGATGGTTGGGAAGGTTCTTCAAGATCTCCCTTGTTAACCCATTCATAATCTTCCCCCTTTTCAAGGGAGCAGCCCTAATTAAAGACTCTATTCCAGTAACGATTTAATAATATCCAAAACCATTTTTGGGTTAGACTGCCCTTTGGTTTTCTTCATTACGCACCCTATTAAAAACTGCAAAGCGTTCTCTTTACCCATTCTGTAGTCTGAAACAGGCGCGGGATTTTCCGCAATAACCTCCTTTACAAGTTTGGACAGTTCGTTTTCATCATTCATAGAGTAAGTTATTTTTTCTTTGGTTATTTTTGATTTTTCAAAAGAGGCTTCGGAAATGTTCTTATCTTTATAGAACAGCACTTGGGACAACTCCTGCTTTAACATCCCTACATACTTTTCATCAAATTCAAGAGGTGGAATATCCGGCTCTGGAAAATAGCGGTAGTCATTCTCCATTTCTTTTTTTCGCTGGCTTACCGTTTTTTTGCCGCTTTCGCTCCAACCCCTCGTTTCCTGCAAAACCTCTTTTCCAGCTTTCAACAACTCCTCCTGCCGTTTTGTCTCATAAGCAACGGCGTTTTTCAAAAACTTAAAGGAGTTAATGTTTTTAATCTCAACTCTGTAATTCGGCAGAGCCTTTTCACCTTCTTTTCTTAACGAGATATTAAGCTCTAAACGGATATTGCCCTTTTCCATATCTGCATTGCTTACTCCCAATAATCGCGCCAGCTCCCTAATTTTTTTGCAAAATTCCACCGCCTGCGCGGCACTCGTTATATTAGGCTCGGTAACAAGCTCTGCCAAAGGAACACCCGATTTATTAAAATCAAGCAAAGTCTCATCTTTGGTATACATAGATTTCCCCGTATCCTCCTCTAAATGAATTCTTCTTATGGCAACCTCTCCAAAAGATGTTTCTAACCTGCCTTTCTCACATAAGGCGTCACTAAACTGCGTAATTTGATAACCCTTCGGAAGGTCTGGATAAAAATAGTTTTTTCTCGCAAAATGCGAATTCTTGTTCAAAGTACAATTTAAGGCCAATCCCAGAAGCTGAACTTTTTTAATCGCTTCTTTGTTTGGAACAGGCAATGCTCCGGGCAAACCTAAACAAGTTGGGCAGACCAAAGAGTTTGGAGGTTTTTTCCAAATATCATTGCTACAGGAACAAAACATTTTGCTTTTTGTGTTAAGCTGTATATGTATTTCAAGACCGATTACGGATTCATAAAGCATAATTTATCTTTTGGGGGACCTGTATTTGGTTTCTTGTTCAAAAGCGTGCCCCACCCTATACAAAAGCTTCTCGCTAAAATTTTTTCCAATAAACTGAATCCCCACAGGCAGTTTATTAACAAAACCTGCCGGAACAGATAAAGCTGGGACACCCGCCAAATTAGCGGGTACCGTTAAAGTGTCCATCATATACATTTTAATCGGGTCATTAACCACTTCCCCAAGCTTTGGCGGAATACCTGGAGAAACCGGCGCCGCTAAAACATCCACTTTCTCAAAAACACGCTTAAAATCTTTTATAACCAAAGTTCTTGCTTTCTGCGCTTTCAGATAATAATCATCATAATATCCCGCCGCTAGGCTATATGTCCCCAACATAATTCTCCTTTTCGCCTCACTTCCAAAACTTTCGCGAGTAGTTCCAAAACGGATTCCATCAAACCTTGCAAGGTTGGAACTAATCTCAGAAGGAGTTATTATATAATACGCATTTATGGCATATTCCGTATGAGGCAAAGAAACTCCTACCAATTTAGCGCCCAGCTTTTCAAGAGTTTTAATACTGCTATTAAAACAATCTTTTATCCCCCCGCTTAAACCCTTTAGATACTCTTTTGGAATACCTATTGTTAAACCCGCCATTCCCATTTCAATATCGCTTAAATAATCCGCCGTTTTATCGCAGGAGCTTGTAGCATCTTTGGGATCGTGTCCTGCTGTGATATTTAACACAAAGGCGTTATCCCAAACCGTTTTTGTTATGTGACCAATGGAATCCGTAGAAGAGGTCATAGCTATTATTCCATATCGAGACACTCTGCCATAAGTTGGTTTAATTCCAACGGTATTGGTAAAACTGGCAGGCAAGCGAATACTGCCTCCCGTATCTGTTGCGGTAGCTACAGGAACAAATCCCGCTGCGACCGCGGCGGCAGATCCGCTTGAAGAGCCCCCTGGAGTTCTCTCTAGACTATAAGGATTTTTCGTTGCAAAAAAATCGGAGTTTTCCCCTGTTGTTCCATGAGCAAAGGCATCGCAATTTAATTTACCGATACAAACAAAACCGGAATTGCGCAACTTTTCTACTACCGTAGCATTAAATGGGGGAATGTAATCTTTGAGAATACCGGAACCTGCCGTTGTTAAAATACCTTTCGTAGAAAAATTGTCTTTGTAGGCAATGGGCATAGAGAAATCATTCAATGTTAAATCTTCCAAAGATAATTTAGTAATAAAGGATTTTATAATAGGGTCCCTTTCATTGATTTTATCGTAAAAAGACGCAAAAACCTCCCTAGAGGTAAATTCCTTTTTCTTATACCCTTCCAAAATCTGTTTTAAGGTTATAAAATTATTTAGCATCTAAAACTCCTTTAGTTTTAATATAACCATCTTTAACCAACTTAGCGTTTTGCAAAGCCTGCGCGCGGGTCAAATTTTCAGCGGAAATATCTTCCCTTAACTCATTCTTTTTGCTAATAACTTGAAAGGTGGGGGAAATATCTTTAGTATCAAGTTTGTTAAGATTCTCCACAAATGTAATTATTTTTGGAAGCTGTAATCTAAAAGCGGAAAGCTCCTCACTACCCAAAGGTATTTTCGCTAATTCAGCTATTTTTCCAACTTCATTTTTTGTTAGCATAGCAGTTACATACTTCTTAATCTTTGAATTCTGTCATTTATTGGGGGATGCGTATTAAACATATTGGCAAACCACGAAACCGCGTCCTTCCGATTTTTAAGCGGGTTTGAAATATACAAATGCGCGGTAGCTTTGTTTGCCGTCTCCAAAGGCTCCTTATCCTCGGCAATCTTTTCCAAAGCGCCCGCAAGCCCCTCCGGATATCTTGTTAATAAAGCTCCACTAGCGTCGGCTAGATACTCTCTATTTCGCGATATTGCCAGCTGAATTAAGGTCGCTATTAAAGGGCTTAATAAAACTAAAATGAATGCTATTAAAATTAAAATGCCGCCAATTTTGCTATCGTCTCGGCTTCTTCTTCTGTAAAACATAGAACGACCCATCCAATCTGCCAAAAGGATAACTGTTCCAACAAGAACAACTACAACTACCATAAGCAATGTATCAAAATTTTTGATATGGGATAATTCGTGCGCGGCAACGCCTTCCAATTCCTCATCCTCCAACCTGTCCACTGCCCCTGTGGTAAAAGCTATGGCGGAATGTTTTGGGTCTCTGCCAACCGCAAAGGCATTAATAGCGCTGTCTTTTATAAGATATATTTTAGGTAAAGGCATCCCCGCTCCAATACATAAATTCCCAACCACTCTAAAGATTTTGGGGAAGTTTATTTCATCTACTTTTTTAGCGCCGGATATAGACAAAGCTATAGAATCCGAAAAAAAATAGCTAAAGACAGAGGTGAAAGAAGAAACAATAACCGCAAAAATAACCATGCCATTTCCATACCCGCTTACCTGCCCAAAAACATAACCCAAAAGGGTAATCAAAACAACAAACAACAACATAACCGCCAAAGTTTTTCTTTTGTTAGACGAAATTTGGTTGTATAAAGTCATATTACTAGAACTTTACAGACACTTCCTTTTTCTCCGCTTCCTCCGCTTTAAAGAAATCAGTTTCCTTAAACTTCAGCATATTGGCTATAACAACGGTAGGAAACACTTTAAGCTTGGTATTAAAGTCTAAAACATTGCTGTTATAAAACTGCCTTGCATAAGCAATTTTATTTTCGGTATCAGAAAGCTCGTCCTGCAACTCCTTAAAATTATCACTTGCTTTAAGGTCGGGGTAATTTTCGGCTAACGCAAAAAGACTCTTAAGCGCCCCCGTTAAAGCATTGTCCGCAGAAGCCTTTTCATTAAGAGATTTAGCCGAAAGCATAGCGCTTCGGGCTTTAGTTACATTCTCAAAAACCTCTTTTTCGTGTTTGGCATACCCCTTAACCGTTTCCACAAGATTGGGAATAAGGTCAGCTCTTCTTTTTAACTGCACATCAATACCGCTCCACGATTCCTCAATTCTAGTTTTAGCGACGATAAGGCTGTTATAAGTAAACCATACAGCAACTGTTAACCCCGCTAATATAACAAAAAACAATAATAATGCTGTCATAAATAAAATTCACCTCCCCAAAAACTTCAACATTTTCCCCAAAGACAATGCATTTATCACATCCTCCTTCCCACACCAACCTCTTCTGGCAACGGATACGGCGTTTGGCATAAAACCCAAATCGTTTATGCTATGCGCATCCGTATTGGTAGAGAGCAGAACACCCCTTTTTACAGCTTCTCTAACAAAAGAATCCGGAAGGTCCAAACGGCTTGGCTGACCATTTATTTCTAACACCTTATTATGCTTTTTACAAGCTTGAAATATAATATCCCAATCGGCTTCATACCCTTCCCTCTCTAGCAAAAGCCTGCCTGTTGGATGGGCAATAATCTTTATGAGCGGGTTTTCTATTAAAGTTAAAAGCCTTTTGGTTATTTGCTCTTTGGTTTGCCCAAAAGATGAATGGATTGCTCCAATAACATAGTCAAATTTTCTTAGCAAATTATCGGAATAAACTACTCTATTATCAGCAGAAACATTTATTTCGATACCAAAAAGTACTCTCGGGATTGTATGTGAACTATTATATTGTTCAATTTCCAGCCTTCTCGCCTTTATTAGGCGGTTAATAACCTCTGTTGTATGGGTAGCGGTGCTCCACTGATGGTCGGTAATGCCAAAATACTCGTATTTTAATTCTTTGGCTTTAGAAACCATCTCGGCAAAAGAATTCTCCCCATCGCTCATAGTAGTGTGTGTTTGAAGGTCTCCTTTTATATTGGACAGCTCAATTAACTTTGGAAGTTTATTTTTTACAGCCAATTCTATTTCCCCCAAATCCTCCCGCAATTCTGGCGGGATGTACTGCATATCCAAAAAGTGGTAAAAGTCTTCCTCTGAGCTAAATTTAAGCGTTTGAGAGCCTTTTTTTATACCATACTCGGATAAAGAAAGACCTTTATCCAAAGCTAGTTTTCTCAAATGGATATTATGAAGTTTAGAGCCGGTAAAGTGTTGCAACAGAGAACCATAGGAAGCGGGGTTTTGCGTCATAATATCTACTTGAAAACCCCCCGTTATTACTGCGCTTGCTTTAATGTTGCCTTTGCTTATAATCTTGATGATTTTAGGATATTGCGCAAAATGGTTTATAACCTCTTTAGAGTTTTCTGTTGCCACCGCTATATCTATATCCCCAACCATTGCGGATTCGCGCCTTAGGGACCCTAGGTAATTTGCCCTGAAAACATAAGGGGATTCTTTTAGAAATGCAAGCACTTTGGATGATATTTCTTTTGCGGTGTGTAAAGGAAAACGGGTTTCATTATGAGTTAGTTTTTCTATGTTTTGTAAAATTTTATGTTCAGATTCTTCTCCAAAGCCGGGAAGACCCTTAATTTTTCCTTTTTCCGCAAGTTTTTTTAGCTGTGCCGCCGCGGTATCCTTATTATCCAGATGAAAGAAGGAAGAAAGCTTAAACGCTGTTTTAGCGCCAATGCCTGAAATTTTTAGAAGCTCAAACATTCCCTGCGGCAGGTTCTTTTTAGTTTCTTCAAAATGTTTTACTTTGCCTGTTCTAAAAAGCTCGTTAAGGTGTTCTCTTAAGGATTCCCCCACTCCAGGAACATCTTCAAGCCGATTTTCCGCCCATAAATCGCCTATATCGGAATCTATTTTTTCTATTGCGTCTGCGGCGTTATTATATGCCCTGATTTTAAAGGGATTTTCCTCCTTTGCCTCGTAGCAAGCGGAGATTTCTCTTAATATATTTGCCACCTGTTTGTTGGTAAATTTGTGAAGCATAATATTTTTATTATAAAGCTAAATTGCGGTAATTATCAATTTTAAATCAAGGTTCCATTAATCTGATGTATAAATCAAATTAACAATTGACGATTTGAGTTAGCTTTGTTACTATGGGGATAGCGATGGTTCCGTGGTGTAGCCTGGTCCAACACGCCTCCCTGTCACGGAGGAGACCGCCGGTTCGAATCCGGTCGGAACCGCTTTACTGCTCAATAGGAAGGAGGTGTAAATATGGAAAAATCGCTCCCAAAACCTTCAAAAGGGTCGCTAACCGCTATTGCAGCCGGAGTTTTAGTTGTTCTAGCAGGGTTTGTAATGTACAACTATTTTTCAAAAACTGGCGGGGAAATAACCAATCAGGCGGAGAAAACTGAAAATTTGGAACAGGAAAAGTTAACTAAACCGGAAGATATAACCAAGGGAATAAGTTTAGAAGAGAAAGAAGCTGTTTTAGGCCAAAGCCAGGAAAAAACCGAGTGGAAAGCAAACGACTATAAAAGCGGGGACATTAAGGGAGGAACTTATACCGTTGTAAAAGGTGACACTCTCTGGGAAATAGCCCAAGCAAAATACGGAGACCCGTATATGTGGACAAAAATAAGGGATGCTAACACAGGTTCCATAGGGCAGTTGGCAAACGGCAATCCATTAATTACGCCCGGGCAGATTCTAGTTTTGCCGGATTAGTTGGATAGCAAAAAATGCGGCTATAGTTAAATGGTATAACATCACCTTCC
>Ga0210017_1000877_pt1 | contig 26252 bp, 23 predicted proteins | sample CryGeyCG2014_020_FD_183966 | JGI IMG/M metagenome (GOLD analysis project Ga0210017, IMG submission 183966) | Groundwater microbial communities from aquifer - Crystal Geyser CG08_land_8/20/14_0.20 (SPAdes) (version 2) | ecosystem: Environmental > Aquatic > Deep subsurface > Groundwater | place... | reverse complement strand
TCTCCTTTTTCCTTAATTCGACCGATGATCTCCCTTTTTTGCTCGGGAGAGAGCGATGGATATCCTTTCATATATTTTCAGGATACCGCGGAAGACACTCTGTGTCTAATTTTAGGGGTACCTGCCCTAGCCACGGACTTCCTATGAAAAATGAAATAGAAAAATTGAGGTGTGAGATTGATAAATTGTTTGTTGGGTTCGTGTCTGTAAATAACACGATTAAGATTGACTTTGAATACATCAAAGAACAAATTAAAAAGAGTGAAAATAAAATTCAATCCAGTGATTATGACGGAGCTATGACAAATGCTAGATCACTCTTAGAATCGGTTCTGTTATTCATCATGTCGGGGTTAAATTTAAATACCGATAATTGTAAAGGAAACTTGCCAAAAATGTACAAAATCTTAGCCAATAAGCTTGATTTAAACCATACAACATGTATTGACGCAAGCCTGAGACAATTATTATCTGGTTGTTTTTCTATAATCGATGCTTTGTCATGCATTAGAAACAAAACAAGTGATGCGCATGGAAAAGAAAAAATAAAATACTATAAACCAGAGCTAAGATATGCTAAATTTTATGTAAATATTATAAGATCTTTGTGTGAATTTATTTTAGAGGTTCACCAAACACGCGAAGATCGCATCAAAAATTAATTAAAGGTCGAAAAATAATACATAAATCTAGAAAAATAATATGGCAAAAGTAATTTCCAAAAATATAAAAACTTTATACTTCGCTAAAGATAAACTCTCTGGCGTAGTTAATCTTCGCGAAATGAAAGATGGTCGTGTCATTGCTGCAAAACGGCCGCTAAAAAAAGTCGGAAAAACAAATAAAAACATACTCGCTATTCACAAGAAAATCTGGCCTAAATATTTCAAGCTGGTTAAAGCCAACAAAAAACGATTTGAATTAAGATTAGCTGATTTTAAGGTTGAAAAAGACGATATCTTGGTTTTAAAAGAATGGAATCCAAAAACAAAGAAATATACTGGCAGAAAAATTGAGAAACAAGTTGATTATGTTTTGAAATTCAAGCTTGACGACTTTGGCCAGAAAAAAGAAATTGAGAAAAAAGGATTGTATGTAATGCAATTCAAACAATAATACAAAAAGCGAAAAAAAGATTAAAAAAGTTGAGAGAAGATGGAAGAATTAGAAAGAGAAAATATATTAAGGGAGGGGAATTTTATTAAAGAAATGAAAGCAGTGGGGTTAAAAGAAGGATAATCCTTGACGAGGTTAAATAGAATTAATTTTATTTGTGGACAAAATTTTAATCCAAAACACACGAGCAAATCAACAAAAATATATTAACCCGATTCCAGTTGTTATGGGCTTAGTTAAAAAAGACAATAAAGTTTTGGTTGTAAAAAATAACAAAGCTTTAAAGCACTGGCAGTTAATTACTGGATTTATTAACCCGGGAGAATCGGCTGAACAAGCAATAATCAGAGAAGCAAAAGAAGAAACGAATTTAAAAGTAAGAATCAACTCAATTATTGGCACCTTTCCATACTTAAAAGATAAAATTCAGTTAATTATTGTTTTCAAATTAAATTATGTTTCCGGTAAGCTCAAACCTCAAGATGACATTGTTGAAGCAAAATGGATTGATGTAAAGCAAAGAATTAAATTCAAGACTAATTCTATTTCTAAATATGTTTATGAAAATTTTAAATAACCTAAAATACTTTTGCCAAAAATATTAGTTAAAAAAACAGCAAGCACAAAAACAAAATCTGCAGTTCTGTTAAAATAGCCTTAAAGTGCGTAAAATTGATAAAAAAGTAAATACCCCATGAACTAATTAAAATTCGAAATTATCATTTTTAGCTGAAATGACAAAATCAAATCATTAATCATGCAAGCACTTAAGCCATGCATCACATCGCCATAATGCGCAAATCTTACGGCCAGCTGGATTTGCGTTGAAGATATTGATAAGATAAAATTGATGTTTATTTATCCCCGCCGCATAAATCATTTTTTTAATACTCGCTATTATTCAAGAGTGCGTCAGGATTTAATAAATAAAACAGCGAGTTTTGATTATCATGTTTTAAATCGAGATTTTAGATAAACTAGGCGTAAAACAGAGCCAATATTGTGAATATGGCGGCTATTTGGAAGAAAAGGGCTAGCTTCCTCGCTGTTCCGGTTGGCCGCCGCGAATTTGTCGGTACTTATCCTTATATTTTTCAATCGTTTCTTCTACTTCCTTATGAGGAATTTCTATCCGCAATAAATCAATGGCGTTAATCGTATCGTAAATATCCAATTTATTTTGCAATTTGTAAACAGAATCTCGCCACAAAATCGCTTTTTCGTATTCTCCTCTCTTCGCTGCTTCTCTTTCTAATGCTTTCATCATGTTGATGAAAGCATAGTATACCCCTTTCTCTGCTCCGGCTCTGCCAATGGTCCTGTCTTTGAAAGGAATGCGGAGAATTGATTTCTGCTCTTTCGTCATTTGCCTAATGCGACCAGTCCGCTGCCAATTAAAAGCCGTAGAAATAATCCTCGTGTAAAAATTACGCGCCTTGCCAACTTTGTCTTTGGAAATCTTGGGAATCGCTTTCATTGTTTCTAAAAGCCGCCAAGTGCCTAATTCAATCATTTCCAAACTCCACCAAGGTTTGGCCGATGCCCACCAAAAAGAATCACTGGCTAAAGCCACATCTATTTTATTCCTCAAAATGGGATACCCAGGAATGTTAACCGACACTTTGTAAAATTCTCCCAAAACCATATTCAGGAAATCCCTTTGGAATTTATGAATAATATTCTCGGGGTCATTCCAAGAAAGAAATTGAATATCGTTTTTAATATCTTCAACGCTGGAAGCCCAAGTAGATTTAATCGGCAAAACTTCTTCGTAGTCTTTGTAATGTTTAGTGACGTCAGAAATTTGAATCAGTTTAAATTCTGGCGCTGCCAAAATATCAAAAAGCATTTTCTCCAAACCCGGGCGATGATGACCAAATGTTTCCACATCCATAGCCGTAACCAAATAACGGCCACTCTTTAAATCGTCTTTCATCGTCTCTTTTAAAGTTTCTTCAGAACGGACAACCGCGCTCATTATCAAATTGCTCAATCTCCTCTCACGAAAAAAAACTAAAAGATTGGAATCTTTAATTTTATAAACTTTTTTGTAATCAACATGGCCCGGTTCTCCTCCGCAAGCAATCTCATCTAAAATAATCCACTTGAATCCTAAATCCTCTAAAATAGGCGCAAGTTCTTTTTTATAAGCCATTTCCGGCGGGAAAAATCCCTGCGGCTTATATCTCTCGCCCAAATAAAATTTATTAGTTTCGTCGTTAATCTGAATTTGACGGATAATTTCTTTTTTTTCCACAAACGGTAAAAAAGCGTGATATTTGGAAGAACTGGTAAATTCCACTCGTCCCTCTTTGCCAAGTTCTCTTAATATATCAATAAGGTCTCGATATCCGTATTTATCAAAAAGCTCCAGAAGAGCGCCGTTAATGTTAAAAGTGAGGCGGATTCTTTTATTCTTTTTTACGCCGTTAAGTATGGGTCGATAACTTTGAGCCACAATTGCTTCCATTATGTCCTCTTGCTGACCCCACGGCTGGTAAAAATGTAAAAAATTAGCCCAATACATGGTATCTCATAGCTTTCTTAAACAACTCAATGTATTCGCGAGCTGATTCAGTCCACGAAAAATCGGCTTTCATAGCCCGCTTTTGAATATCGCGCCAGAATTTGGGATAACGATAAGTCTCAATAGCTCTTACCATTGCAGCGAAGAGAGCGCGGTTGTCAAACTTTTCAAAAACAAAACCAGTACCGGTTTGATTTATAGGATTATAATCTACAACACTATCCGCTAAGCCGCCGGTCTTGCGGACAATAGGCACCGTAGCGTAACGCATCGCTTCCATTTGAGTCAGGCCAGAGGGCTCAAAACGCGAGGGAATAATAATTGCGTCAGCGCCGGCAAGAACCATATGACCAAGAACTTCATCATAACTCAAGTGAATACCAACTTTTTGGGGATACTTTTTTGCCAGTTCTTGGAAAAAAATCATAAAATGCTCTTCTCCAGGGCCGACAACCGCCAACTGTATGTCAAAATTTTCCATGAGAGGTTCTGCCGCATCCATAAGCAAACCAAATCCTTTTTGATCGGTTAATCTTGAAACAATGCCAAAAAGCGGAATATCATCACGGACCGTCAAATTAAACTTCTGCTGGAGAGCCGACTTGTTTTTTGTCTTTAAGTCCAATGTTTTTATGCTGTAATGAAATTGAATATTGGAATCGGTTTCGGGATTATAAATGTCTGTATCAATACCATTCAAAATCCCCGAAAGCCTCGAACATCTTTCGCTTAAAAGCTCATGCAATCCTTCACCGTATTCCGATGTGGTGATTTCCTCCGCGTAGGTTGGCGAAACGGTGTTAATGACATCGGCATACATAACACCCCGCCTCATAAAATTAAGCTTTAAAAGTCTTGGGTCATTAAAGGCCGGAATTGCCTCTCTGCCAGCGTCATAATCCATTGGGGGCACAAGACGATAATCAAACATCCCTTGGAAAAAGAGATTGTGAATAGAAAAAACAGTGGCAATTGCTGAAAGCTTTGGATCCTCTTTGTAGATAGTATTGGTATAATTAGGGACGAGGCCGCTTTGCCAATCACAGGCAATAATGACATCCGGCCGCCAGGAAGAGTGTCTTAAAAATTCAAGAGCCGCTCTCGAAAGAAGAGCCCATCGTATTGCATCATCGGCATAGCCGTAAACATTTGCTCGTTTCTCGTAATACTCAAGATTTTCAAGAAAGTACGCAACGGTTTCAGCCAAATCGTTTTCATATCTTAAGACATTGGAAACAAAAAGGCCTTGTGGGTCTTCTTCCTCTGAAGATGTCGGTCGCAAATCTTTAAGTTCTAAATGCAGGGAATATTTTTCAAAGTCAATCGCGGCATATTTAGGAATAAAAATACGAGCATCGTGACCTGAGGCCCGAAGAGCATTGGGCAAAGAACGCATTACTTCGCCCAATCCGCCGGCCTTGGCAAAAGGCGCTGCCTCAGAGGCAACAAAAAGAAGTCGAAGCTTCGGTTCTCGTTTAAAAATATTAATCGATGAAATGATATTTGCCATGAGTATTTATTTTAACACGATTAGACAAGAAAACAAAGATTTGGGATTAAATTACTTCTTTAACACCAAATCCCCTTCTCTAACTTTCTCATCAAGTTTCACGCCAATTGCATCGCTCTTTTTTGCCTGATTAATATCTTTGCCATCCATTTGCATTGATTCAAGGCTTTGCTCAAAATCAGTTGTCGCGCCTTTGATATGAATTTGGTCGCCTTTTTTCAAAACGCCAGAAAGTTCAACAACGCCAACGCCAATGTTGCTGAAATAATGCGTAATTTTGCCAACCTGTTTTTCTTCGGCCATTATTATTTCACCTCCCTTCTTGGATTTATTTTAACATAAATCTAAAAACGCTCAAGTCTATCTGATTGCAACTCAATTAAGAAAATGATACTATAGCAAATAGTGGTTAAAAAACAATATCTAATTTTGGGAATAATTTTATTGATTGCCGCATTTTTTAGAATTTGGCAGATTTGGCAAATCCCGCCCGGCCTTTATCCTGACGAAGCAATGAACGGTATGGATGCTTTGACTTCTGGTCCGCAAGTTTTTTATCAGAATAATAACGGCCGAGAGGGTTTGTTTATTGCAATCCAATGGTTGTTTTTAAAAACTTTTGGGCCGGAAGTTTGGGCCCTGCGATTAGTTTCTGTTTTTATTGGTATTTTGACGGTTTTGGGGCTTTATTTATTAGCTAAGCAATTATTTAATGAAAAAGTTGCTCTGTTTTCTAGTTTTTTGCTAGCTGTTTCTTTTTGGCATATTAATTTTTCCAGAATTGGCTTTCGAGCTATTATGGTACCGTTTTGTTTGGTTTTTTTCTTGTATTTTTGGAGCGTAGCGAGAAAAAAAAGGTTCTCAAGGAGCAAAGCGACGAGAGGTTCTTATTTTTTCTATCGTAAAAAATATCTTTTAGCTGGCTTATTTTTTGGTTTAGGATTCAATACTTATCTTGCTTGGCGTTTTATGATTTTTGCTTTGCCGTTTTTGTTTCTCAAGGTGCCCGTTAAAAAAACCGCTTTATTTTTAGCAGTCGCCTTTATTGTCTGTCTGCCGCTTGGTTTATATTTTCTACAAAATCCGGCGGACTTTATTGGCCGGGCAGGCGGAGTTTCTATTTTCGCCACAGGAAATTGGCTCAAAACTTTAGTCATTAGTTTAGGCAAAACCCTAGCCAGTTTCAATTTTGTTGGCGATTTTAATTGGCGGCATAATTATGCTGGCTCGCCACTGCTTTTTTGGCCAGCAGGTATTTTATTTCTAATTGGTTTTGTAATGGCTATTTATAAACGTTATTATGTTTTGTTGGTTTTGTTCGGCTTGATGCTCCTGCCAGCGATTTTGACTTACGAGGGCTTGCCGCATGCCTTGAGAATGATCGGAGTGATTCCTGTCGTTTATTTATTGGCTGGCATTGGTTTAGACAAACTAAAATTATCTTTGCCGATTTTATTGATATTTTTTCTTATTATTGCCGGAGCGCAATATCACAGATATTTTCTGGATTGGGGCCAGAGGCAGGAAGTTAGAGATGCTTTTTCGCAAGACCTGGCTGATATTGGCAGGTCTTTGATTGACAAAAATGCTTATGTTAAAATGAACCAAGGCGGTGTTCTGGTTGATGGCATTCCTATGTCAGCTCAAACAATTAAATTTATTACTTACAAAAAAGCAAATCTTAACTTTGTCCAAGAGCTGCCCGAAAATTGCCATGTCCAGAATTTTGGATTAGTATCTATATGCCAATAAAATTGCAAACTCAAAAAGTAATTACTCAAACCCAAGAAGCCTGTCAAAGACTTTTTAACATTAAATCTGATTTTGAAGTCAAATTATCTCCACGGCCGGAATTTGGTGATTTTACCATAGAATGCTTTGATTTAGCCAAAAAATTAAACAATAAACCAATAGAAATCGCTCAAGTGTTAGCCGCTGAAATCCAAGGAGCTAGTGCGGTTGGTCCATATTTAAATTTCAAAATTGATTATCAAAAATTTTCTAAAGAACTTTTAGGAGAAATTTTGACTAACAAAGAAAAATATGGGCAAAGCAATTTGGGTAAAAAACAAAAGATAATACTTGAGTTCGCCCATCCTAACACGCACAAAGCGTTTCATATTGGCCATTTACGCAATATTATCACCGGCGAATCTTTAGCTAGAATTCTGGAAAATAGCGGTTATAAGATTATTCGGGCGAATTATCAAGGCGATGTTGGCTTGCATATTGCCAAATGCCTTTATAATCTAAAATCTGAAAAGTTAAAAGACAAAATCAAGCTTTTGAGCCAAGCTTATGTTGCTGGCAATAAAGCTTATGAAGAAAATGAGGAAGCGAAAAAAGAGATTCAAGAATTAAATCAAAAAATCTATCAGCAAGATAAATCTATTAAAAAAATTTATCAGCAAACTCGCCAATGGAGTCTAGATTATTTTGATAAGATTTACAAAAGATTAGATACTAAGTTTGATAGATTGTATTTCGAATCAGAGGTTTTTGAAAAAGGCAAAAAAATTGTTTTGCAAAATCCGAATATTTTTAAGAAGAGCGAAGGAGCAGTAATTTTTGAAGGAGAAAAGTATAATTTGCATAATCGCGTTTTTATTAACTCCAAAGGCCAAGCAACTTACGAAGCCAAAGATTTGGCTTTGGCTGAATTGCAGCTCAAAGAATATAATCCCGATAAAATCATTCACTTGGTCGGCCCGGAGCAAAGCGAATACTTCAAAGTGCTTTTTAAGGCGCTGGAATTCACTTTGCCAACAAGCAAAAACAGAGAAATGCATTTACCTTACGGCTGGGTCAGATTGAAAAAAGGCAAGATGAGCTCGCGCTTGGGTAATGTCATCGCCGGCGAATGGCTTTTAGATGAGGTTAAAAAGAGATTAAATAATCAAGAAGAAATTGCCCAAGCTGCAATTAAATATTCTATTTTGAAAACTAATCGGCAGAAAGATATGGCTTTTGACATTAAAAAATCAATAAATTTGTTTGGCGACAGCGGGCCATATTTACAATATACTCACGCTAGAATTAAAAGTATTTTACGAAAACAAAAAGCCAGCCAAATAAAGCAAACACCGGAATTACTAGAACAAGAAAAAAATATCATTTTGAAATTATCTTTATTTCCTGATATAATAGAGCAATCAGTCCGAGAATATGAGCCATCAATAATTGCTAAATATCTCTTTGATTTAGCCCAAATTTTCAGTAATTATTATCATCAAGCGCCTATTTTGAAAGCTGAAGCCAATAAAAAATTTTTTAGACTAAATTTAATTAAAGCAATCTCAATTATTTTGAAAAGAGGATTATGTTTGCTGGGCATTACTGCCCCGGAGAAAATGTAAAATCATGAAAAAATATTTTATTTATATTATTGTTTTTCTATTATTAGGCCAAATGTTTGCTCTGGCTGTTTTGAGCGCTAAAAACGATTCAGCTATTCGCGACGAACTACCGCACATTGTCGCTGGCTATTCTTATTTAACAAAGCAAGATTATCGGCTCAATCCCGAACACCCGCCGCTTTTAAAAGAACTCTCGGCTCTGCCCCTGCTTTTGATAAAGCCGAACTTTCCAGACAACCACGCCTGCTGGACAAACGAAGCTAATGGCCAATGGTGCTTAGGCGATGTGTTCTTGTATCAAATTAATCATAATGCTGATAAAATAATTTTTTGGTCAAGAATGCCGATTATTATTTTAATGATTCTGCTCGGTATTTATTTATTTAAATGGACAAGCGAGCTTTGGGGTGCAAGAACCGGACTTTTTGCTTTAGCCCTGTATTCTTTTTCGCCCAATATTATTGCTCACGGCCGATTCGTGACAACCGATATGGGCGTAACAGCTTTAATGTTTATTGCTTTTTATTATTTTTGGAAAATGCTGGAAAAACCGAGCAAGCTTAATTTCTCTCTGACTGTTTTAACTTTTTCTTTTGCGCTCTTATCTAAATTTTCAGCTGTTCTTTTGATTCCAGTATTTATTCTGATTGCCTTGCTAAAGCAACGTTTTAGGTGCTTGGCTTTGGTTTTTATTTTAGCTTTTATTTTTATTGGATTTTATTATCAATTGCATTTAGTCAATATGCCGCTTGGAACACAGCACCAGCTGATAAGCACTTCTATTGATAATGGTTTGTTAAAAAATTATCTGCATAAAATGACTGATATTGCTGTTTTTCGGCCTTATGCTCAATATTTACTTGGTTTCTCAATGGTTGGCAGTCATTCTATTGGTGGACATACGACTTATTTTTTGGGCGAACTGGGTAATCATTGGTGGCATTATTATTTTGTTGCTTATTTAATCAAAGAACCACTGGCAATTCAGATTCTGCTTTTGATTGCTTTTGTTTTTGCTTTGGCTCATTTTAAAAAACCCAAGCCTATTTTTATCGGCATAATCGCTTTTGTTTTTCTTTTCTTGCTAATGGGCGCGACAAGTAAATTGCAATTAGGCATCAGATATATTTTGCCGATATTCCCGTTTATTTATATGTTTATCGCTCGTTACGGATTAAAATTTAGACCAGCGGCTTTGCTGATTATTTGGCTGGCTGTTTCAAGCACATCTATTTTACCGTCTTATCTGGCTTATTACAACGAACTTGTTGGACCGAAAAACGGCTATAAGTATTTAATTGATTCTAACACTGACTGGGGCCAGGATTTAAAAAGATTAGCTCAATTTGTTGAGCAAAATAATATTGAAAAAATCAGAGTTGATTATTTCGGCGGCGGCAATCCTGAATATTATCTGGGTGATAAATTTATTGCCTGGGGAGCAGAAAAAAAGCCGGAACCCGGTTGGTTGGCAATCGGCGTTTCGCCATTAAAATGGAATCAGGAAAAATACAGTTGGCTGAATAATTATCAGCCAGTCGCTCAAATCGGCTACTCAACATTTATTTATAATATACCTGGCCTTTAGCGTCCACGCCGATATATTCTTTTGGTTTTATTTCTAAAAGCGCTTGTTTGACTAAATTAATCTGTTTTTTAATATCTTGATTCGGGTCAATAAAAACTTTTAAGCCATTTTGAGTAATTATCTGCCATTGATATTGATTTTCAATTATTTCTTGCGCTTCAATGAGAGAAAAAATCTCTGATTTTTTTTGCTCTAATTGGTCTAGAGTTTCTTTTTGAAAATAAAACAAAAAAAAACCTCCTGTGACTAGGAAAAAAATCAAAATAAAATTAGCCAATCTTTTTAAAACCGATATATTTTTGGAGTGCTTTTGGAACTTCGATTGAGCCATCTTTTTGTTGGTAATTTTCTAAAATCGCGATTAGTATTCTTGGCACAGCAAAAGCCGTGCCATTCAAAGTGTGAACAAGTTTACCCGGCTCATAGCGAATATTTAATCGTCGCGCTTGAAAATCAGTGCAATTGGAACAAGAATGGGTTTCGCGATATTTTTGTTCAGAGGGCAGCCATGTCTCAATATCATAAGTAGCAGCCGCGGCTGTGCCTAAATCGCCAGCGCATAATTGAACAAGCCTATAAGGCAAGCCCAAGCTCTGCATCAGCTTTTCTTCAAGCCCGACTAAAAATTTATGTTCTTCTTTGGATTCATCCGGATGGCAGAAAGAAAACATTTCTGCTTTATCAAACTGATGGACCCTTAGAATTCCACGAGTATCTTTACCGTAAGAACCAGCTTCCCGCCTGAAGCAAGCGGAAAAACCAATATAGCGCTTAGGCAGGTCTTTAATAATTTCGTTCATATGCATTGCCGCAATGGCATGCTCTGAAGTGCCAATCAAATAAAAATTATCTTTCTCTATAGTAAAAGCTTCTTCCCATGGGAAGCCAGCGCCTTGCATTGCTTCTTTTTTCAGCATCAACGGCGGCAGTATTGGCGTAAAACCTTGTTTTGTTAAAAATTCAAAAGCAAGATTGATCAAGGCAAATTCAAGCCAAACAAGTTCTTTTTTTAAATAATAGAATCTGGCGCCGGAAGTTTTGGCAGCTCTTTTTATATCAATCAAATCAAGCTTTTCAGCAATAGTTAGATAGTCAATTTTTTTTTCTGTTTTTTGGCCGTGTTCTTTGATAACTAGATTGGCTTTTTCATCTTTGCCTTCAGGTACTTCGTCAAAAGGCAAATTTGGGATTAAAAGCATTGATTCTTGCAGTTCTCGCTCAATGTCTTTTAGCTCTGATTCATGGATTTTAAGTTGGAGTTTGATCTTTTTAAGCTTATCCAAATCTTGCCGGCCAAAGGCTGGTCCGCCCATGGCGGAAATTCTTTTCCTTTCAGCTTTTAAGTTGTCAATTTTCTGCAAAAGCTTTCTTTTCTGGCTGTCTAAATACAAAATTTGGTCAATATCAATTTTGGCTTGTTTTTTTAAACAGCCGTTTTTGACTTTTTCTGGATTTTCGCGAATAAATTTTATATCAAGCATAAATTTATTTGGTTAATTTTTTTGGTCTCATCGTTGGGAACAAAATCACTTCGCGCAAGGTTTTAGCATTAGTCAAAAGCATAGTTAATCGGTCAATGCCCATGCCAAAGCCAGCAGCCGGCGGCATGCCGTATTCCAAAGCCTCAATAAAGTCTTTGTCCATGCGATGAGCTTCTTGATCGCCTTTTTTACGCATTGTTTCTTGCTCTTTAAAGCGTTCTTTTTGTTCAATCGGATTATTAAGCTCTGAATAAGCGTTAATTATTTCAATGCCATTAATTATGCCCTGAAACCGAGCCGCTCGTTTAGAATCTATCTTTTTAGCCAACGGAGAAATCTCTAATGGATGACCCCAGACAAAAGTCGGTTTCTTTATTTTTTGAAAAGCTTCTTTTTCGCTATTTCTTACTATTTTAGAATATTCTGCCCTCGTCCATTTTTCAGGAAAACCGAATTCCTGCATAAGTTTTTCAGTAAAATCCATTAGTTTTTCAAAATCCCAGTAAGAGACGTAAAATTCAAGCATTGTAAAATCAGGATTATGATTTTTATCCATACCCTCATTGCGAAAACAACGACCGATTTCATAAACTCTTTCAAAACCGCCAACTAATAATCTTTTTAAATAAAGCTCCGGGGCAATGCGCAAATACAAATCCAAATCTAAGGCATTAAGATGGGTTTTAAAGGGTTTGGCTAGGGTGCCGCCGGGAATTGTCTGAAGAATCGGTGTCTCAACTTCAATAAAATTATTTTTATCTAAAAAAGCTCTGATTTTTCTGATTATTTCTGATCGTTTCTCGAAAATCTTTATTGCTTCTTCATTCATCAATAAATCTAAATATCTTTTTCTAAACCTGATTTCTTTGTCTTTCAGGCCATACCATTTTTCCGGCAAAGGCCGAATGCTTTTTGCCAGCATATTGAAGCCTCGAACTTCTATTGTATTTTCACCGGTTCTTGTTTTGAATGTTTTGCCCTTAACTTCTATTATATCGCCAATATCAAAAATATTTTTAAATTCTTCGAATTTTTTGCCCAAAATATCTTTTTTCAAATAAATTTGTTGTTTATCTATGTGCGCGAAAATAGAGCCGCCGTGCTGGCGAATAGAGCGAATTCTGCCATAATACGGCATTGTTGTTTTCGCCGGATACGGCTCTTGGATTTTTTTTAGTTTTTTTAACCTAAATTCGCGAATCATCTTAATATTCTATATTATATTTTAGATTTTGAAAAGCCTTTCGGCATTTTTGGTTGTTTTTTCAATCACCTTATCAAAACCAATATTTTTAATTTCAGCGATTTTTTGAGCAGTAAATTTGACCATCCAGGGCTCGCAGCGCTTGCCGCGATAAGGCGCTGGGGCTAAAAACGGGCAATCTGTTTCAAGCAAAATTTTCTCTAACCCTGTATTTAGAATTACTTTATCATAACTTCTATCATAAGTGATCAGACCGGTAAAAGAAAGATAAAATCCCAAATTTAAATATGCCTGCGCCTGCTTCAAGCTGCCGGTGAAACAATGGATCACGCTTCTAAAATCTTTGTTTAAAATCTTTATTACTTCATCGTGCAGTTTTCGGCAATGGACGATTATTGGCAAATCTAATTCTTTAGCTAAATTTAATTGTTCAATAAAAACCTCTTTTTGTCGCTCTAGATTATTTTTTGTTGAATCTAATCCTATTTCGCCAATGGCAATTGCTTTTTTCGCTAATTTTTTTAATTTATCTAAATCAAATTTATCAGCTTCGTCCGGATGGTAACCGACTGCTCCGTAAATATTCTTATGCTTTTCAAGCAGGCTCAAATCCAAACTGATATTAATAATTTTTTTAATCCCATTTTCAAAACAACGAGCAATAACTTCTTGGCGATCCTTGTTAAATTGCTTAAAATCCAAATGAGCGTGAGTCTCAATCATCTTGTGATTTACTTCAAAAACCTAAATATTTAAAGGATTTATTGGTCTTCTTCTCCTGGTCCTTCGGAGGGTTCTGGGTTTTCTTTTATTTTATCAACACCCTCTTCTGTGCCAATCGGCACTATCTGTTTTTTGTCCTCTATGCCAGGAAATTCATCATAAGTGGAAACCTCTTGCGGATATACTTCTATCAAAGCATAAACACAAACGCTTAAAGCAATCAAAAAAATAACAATTAAAATTGGATAAATAATTTTGTTAGACATTTTTCTCACCCCCTTTTCTTACTTCTGCGTTTTTAATTTTTTGCTCAATTGTTTTCATAACTTTCTCGTGAATCTGATTGACTTCGTCGTCAGTTAAAGTTTTGTCTTCAGCTTGATAAATAATATGAAAAGCTAAAGATTTTCTATCTTTGTCTTCATAAATATCAAACAAATCAACATCATAGATTAAATTCGGCTCGGCATCTTGAATCACTGATAAAATATAATCAATTTTTGTCTCTGAACTGACCCAAACCGACAAATCTCTTTTAACTGGTGGATATTTGGGAATTGGTTCGTATTCCCGCTCTTCGGTTGCTAATTGAGCTAATTTTTCAAAATCAAGATCAAAAATATTATTGTCAAACTTAACAATATCTTCCGGATATTCAGTTAAGCCCATTTTTTCAAACAAAACATCAACCACGCCTTTTGCTTCAGCATTATCTAAGGCCGCAGCGCAAAGCCGCCAATGCTCCGGATAGACCTTGTTGAGTTCAAAAATTCTAATTTCTTTGAAGTTTCTAGAATTAATTTTCAAATTTTCTCTTATTTGGGGAACCAAGCTTGATCGCAAAAATTTGTTTTGATTTTTAATTTTCAAATCAGTTTTTTCCTGGACAAGAGAATAATTATAAACCTCGCTAAAACTCAAACTGATTAAAACATCTTTGGCTCTGTTGGCCCAAAGAACAAATTCGTTTTGCTTGGCTGGGATTAAAGTGCTAATTGGCATTTCCGGCTTAATGTTTTCATAGCCGTAAATTCTTAAAATTTCTTCTTCTAAATCTTCCGGAATATTAATGTCATATCGCCAGCTTGGCACAATAACAGCATGGCCTTTAATTTTGAATCCTAAAGACTTTAAGATTTTTTTATTTCTTAAATTTTTAATTTTTTCAGCCTTCGGCTGGAATTTTTGATTTTTGATTTTTTTCGGATAAATATCTATTATTTTTTCTCTATCGCCGCTAATTAGCTCCGAGCATTTTTCAAGAGCAATCTTGCATAAATTAATATCAACGCCTCGTTCGAATCTAGTCGAGGCCTCGGTTTTCAAGCCAAGTTTTTTTGATGTTTCGCGGATATCAGCCGGATTAAAATTAGCTGATTCCAATAAAATATTTTTTGTTTTTTCTGAAATAGAAATTTCTGCCGGGCCTTTAATGCCGAAGAATTTGCCTTTTTCAACAACTAATATATTATTTAGTTTATCTAAATCATAAGCATGCGTTGGCTGGCCAATTTCAAGCATAATATAATTTGTCGCGTCAATGACATTATTAATTGTCCGAAGGCCGCATTGTTTTAGTCTTTTTTGAATTAAATCCGAAGACGGCGCAATTTTAATATTGCGGATAATCTGATAACAAAACCGATGGCAGAAATTTTTATCTTTAATTTCTATTTGCATTTATTTGCGTAAATCGCTTTTAATTCTCTGGCTATTCCCAAATGCGACAAACAATCGCCGCGATTTGGCGTTACTTCTACCTCCAGAGTATCTTGGTCTATTACTTCTGTTTCCAAACTATGCAAACTCAAAAGCTCGGCCAATTGCTCGGCGCTTTCTTTAATATCTATGAAATCTTTTAACCAGCTAATTGAGACTTTCATGTTTTAATTCTTCTTCAACAATTTTTTTGACCAAATTCCCGTCAGCTTTATCTTTGATTTCAGCCATAATTTTGCCCATTATTGGTCCGAAATCTGTTAATTCTGTTTCAGCAATTATTTTTTTAACAAATTCTCTAATTTCTTGTTCACCCATTTGTTCCGGCAAATAATTTTGCAAAATTTGCAACTCTTTTTCTTCTTTTCGGACTAAGTCTTCTCGGTTGCCCTCTTCAAATTGCTCAATTGAATCCTGATGCTGTTTAATCTGCTGTTTGATTATTTTCATCACTTCTTCATCGGTTAATTCCTGCCGTTTTTTAGCCACTTCAGCGTTTTTAATCGCGCTTTGCAGCATTCGCAAAACCGAAACCTCTGTTTCTCTTTTTTGTTTAAATGCCTCTTTAAAATCTTTTTGAATTTTTGCTAAATACTGCATACCATATACTAAATACTAATTTAAAATTGCTTAATAAATCTTAGATCTCCGTTATGAAACAATCTGATATCGTCAATTTTATATTTAGCCATTGCTAAACGTTCTAATCCCATGCCAAAAGCAAAACCTTTCCACTCCCCAGGCAAATAGCCAGCTGATTCAAAAACTTTCGGATGAATTAGGCCAGCGCCTAAAAGTTCCATCCATTTGTTGTTGAGTTTAATATCAACTTCCACGCCGGGTTCTACATATGGGAAAAAACCAGGCCTTAACCGTATAGCCGAGCTTGGGAATAATCTTTTTAAACACTCAAAAAGCACAGCTTTAAGATGAGCTAATTTAATATCTTTATCAACCATCATGCCTTCAATTTGATGAAACTGAATATCGTGTTTTGCATCTGTTCTTTCGTTGCGAAAAACGCGGCCGGGGACAATTATTCTAAAAGGCGGATTATTGTTTTGCATATATTGAACTTGCATTGACGAAGTATGCGTTCTTAAAACTCGGCCGTTTTCAAGATAAAAAGTATCCATTTCGTCTCGAGCCGGATGGTCTTTAGGAATATTTAAAGCGTCAAAATTATAATATTCTTCAACTATTTCCGGACCATCAATAATACTAAAACCCATTGCAGAAAAAATTTCTTCAATCTGCTGAGCCAATTGGGTTAATGGATGCAAATGGCCTAAAATAGGTTTTTTATAAATCTCCATAAAATTAATATTAAAACTAAGAATCCCGAGATTAAAACAGCCTGCCAAAAAGCAATGCTAGCCCTCTTGAACAAAACTCTCGGTTTTTTTCTTAGAGAGAAACCGAGCAGGCTGAACAAGCTGGTCAGAGTTAAGAACAAAGACAGGAAAAATAACAGTTTGACTAAAATATTTGTTTGATAAGGATCAATAGTCAATAAAATTCCGAATAATCCGATTAAACATAAGCCCAAACAGAAACTCATAGCCAAAACATATAATCGAACGCTCATTTGAATTAGTCTAAAACAAAATTAAAAAAGACGCAAGATGCTTTTTCTAACTTTATTTCTCCGCGGCTTATTAAAACTACTGCGCGTAAACATTTATTTTCGCGTCCACATAGTTGTCGTAGATATGGAAATAAACCTTTTGTGTTCGGTTTTCGCAGTCCTGTTCGGAGTAGGCCGGCTCGGGGAGATTGTCGTACAGCATATCCCGAATCGTTATTTTCACATCAGCGCGCGTCTCCTCTTTTCGTTTCCAGTCCAAAACGAATTTTTCTGTTTTTAGTTTGTCTAATAACTCCTGCGCGGCCTTCTTTACTTGTTCTGTCTCATCCGGATTAAGATTTTTTTTCAGAAGGAGGTCAAAAATCGCCAACTCCTCTTCCGTGAGGTTTTCTTTTATCGCTCGTGCATCCTCTTCGCTCAACTCTTTAGCGAGAACAAGAAGTTCCTCAAAAAATGCGTCAAGATCGCGAGAGCCGGAATTGTATTCATGAATTAACGAATTGATGCGGTCGAGAAAATGTTTGCGAATCTTATTTTTCCGAGCCATTTCTTTGATTTTTTCCTCAAGCTCTGCGCTTAAACTTTCCGCCGCAATGTTTTTGTTTTCCGTATCATCAAAAAACTTCCGTAATGCCTCAAAATCAATATGACTTAAATCTTTCAGTTTTGGCTCCTTGATTACAAACTCTCCCGCCTTGATGGAGCGGTCAAGCAAATCCTCCAGGTCTTTTTTAACCCGACTCACATCGGCTTCTTCCTTGATGACCTCTTTAATACGAGACGCAATCACCTTATAGGCCGTGACTTCTTGGTAGTAATCTTCCGCCTTTGGCTCGGGCAGAACCGATTTGTAAAGTTGATAGGCATCTGACGCGAGATCAAGAAATCCTTTTTTCGTCTGCTCGTCCTGTAGGATACGATTCGTGAATACATCAACAAGGCGTATCTTTTCCGCGTCTTTTGCTTTCAGCAGGTCATCAATATCAAGATCAAGCTTTTTTAGAAATTCTCTCGTTTGCTTGGCGGTTGAAACCAGCAGTTCCACAAGTTCTTCTTTTTCTTTGATGATGTCGTCAATAGACGCGCCGCTTTCCGGGGTGGCATAAATTGCGAGAGCCATCTGAATATTTCTAAATACTCCGATGTAGTCAACAATAAGACCATTTGTCTTGCCCGGATATACCCGATTGGCGCGGGCAATGGTTTGCATCAGCGTGTGATTTTTGAGCGGCTTATCAAGATAGAGCGTTGAGAGATTCAGCACATCAAAGCCGGTGATCCACATTGCGCAAACAAAGACAATACGCAGATTACTGTCGGGGTCTTTGAATTTCGTCTCCAAATCCTCACTCTGTATGCGGGCCCGGAGCGGTCGCATATCAATCTCAAATTCTTCCATGTCGGCGATTTCGTTCTGGCTTTGGCTTACCACCACCGCCATATCAATTCCTTCGTATTGTTCAATGGTTTGTCGAATCTTTTCTTTCTCATGCTCGTCAGCGGCTTTGGATAAAGCGATGTTCAACTTTGCCAGATGCCGCTGCATTTGTTCTTTAACCTTGGCATGCATTCGGACGGCCGTTTTCTTATCAATAGAAACCACCATCGCTTTCCCGTTGTATCCCCGAGCGGTGAAGTGCGTAACAATATCTTCGGCGACTTTATTCAAGCGATCTTCGCGAGTGATTAGGTGATAAAAAGTTGAAAATTCTTGTTCCAGTTTTTCCTCCTCTTCCGGCTCAAGATCGTAAAAATTCATTACCTTTTCCAAATCTTTCTGAATATCCGGATTTACATTTTCAAGTTTTGGAACGCGGTTCTCGTAAAAAAGAGGAACGGTGGCGCCGTCTTCAACCGATTGGGCGAAATTATAGGTAGAAACATAGTCACCGAATGCTTCTCGCGTTTTCTCCTCCCCACCCGCCATTAAAGGTGTGCCGGTAAATCCGATGAACGCCGCCTTGGGCAAAGAGATGCGCATATTTGCCGCCATGCGGTCGTATTGCGTGCGATGCGCTTCATCGGCCATAACAATTACATCATTTCTATTGGATAGTTCTTTTGGCTCGGCAAATTTATGAATGAGCATAAAAACATGGCGGTGATCTTCCCCAAGCAGTTGTTGAAGATGTTCTACGGAATCGGCATGGACTTCGTTTTCGTAAACAGCACCGCAGGCGGCAAAGGTCTTGTATATCTGCCGGTCCAGCTCCTTGCGGTCCGTAACTACGACAAAAGTGAAATTGCCGGTCAATTTGCGAAATACTTTTTGAGACAAGAAAACCATTGAATAGGACTTGCCGGATCCCTGCGTGTGCCAAAATACACCGAGGCGTCCTTTGTTTTTGTCCCTGTTTTTAACTTCTTCAAAGGCGCGATTCACTCCGAAAAATTGAAAGTAGCGGGCAATCGCTTTAATACGCTCTCCGCGGGAATCATCAAAAAGAATAAAATTCTCAATAATATCCAAAAGCTGTGACGGTTCGCATGTTCCCTTGATTACTGTTTCCAAGCTTACTTTCCCGACTTCTTTCTCGTCCTTGATTTTTTTCCATTCGGTAAAATGTTCGTACGCGCCGGTAAGCGTGCCGACTTTACTTTCAATGCCGTTGGAAATAATGATAAAAGCGTTATACCAAAAGAGCTGTGGAATCGTGTCTTTATAATCACGAATATTTTTTTGGTAGGCATTGCGCAAATTTTTGTGCGACGCTTTAAGTTCTATCAACACGAGCGGTATGCCGTTTACAAAGCCGATTAAGTCCGGACGGCGTTTATGCAACTCGCCGGTAATCCAAAGCTGGGACACAAGCATAAAGTGGTTTTCTTTCGGATTCTCAAAATCAATGATTTTTACGGTCTCGGTTTGTCGTTCTCCTTTTTCGTTTTCCGTCTCAACTTTTACGCCGTCTCGAAGTAGCTGCCATACTTCGTGATTAGCGTTAACCATGCTCAATGCAGAGCGGTCTTTGATAAGCTCATCAATCGCAAGATTCAACGCTTCAGTAGATACATTGGGATTGAGCTTCACCAGAGCAATTTTGAGATAGCTCATCAGCACCACCTCGCCCGGATTCTCCCGTCCAAACTCCGCATCCGTTTCTCCGGAATACGCATTGGCAAAATTTTCGGCATCCCAAATCTCGCCAAAAATTTTTATGGCTGTCTGTTCAATTAATTTGTCTTCAGAAAATTCGTTCATAATTTGTTGTCAAGTATACATTATAAGAGGTGCATTGCACCCTATTTTAAGCGTAAAATCAGATGTTTTCTTGTATAGTATTTTGCCCATCTATATAATCTATGCACATTTTAAACAGTTATTATACGCTTCCATCCGTTATTTCACCTCAATTTCTCCGGTTACCAACTTCGGCAAAAGTAAATCTCGCGCTTGGCGTAAATTTTGATTTTGATTCCCAAGCGAATAAATTTCGTTAAACAAGGGATATACTAAATGATCAAATTTTCCTCTGATTTTCTCTGGCGGCAATATAACTTTTTCTTCGCTAATAAATGTCTCGAATTTAAAGTTGCTGATACCGGTAGATTGAACTTGATACTTTTCTATAACACCATTCGCATACCAACTTAATATTTGTTCGTATAGTTGAAGTGGCGAAATCTTATTTTGATTTGGCCTGATTAATTTACAAAAACTCGCACAAATCACATTTTGTTTAAACTGGCTAAGAAGATTGCTTGTTATTAACAAAGATCGCCCCACGGGTTGTCCCTTGCTACCTCCAGATACTTCAAACACCAAATCGCCGTCTCTTAACGCTCTGGTACTCAAATTTGAGAGTGTGTGGTATCTAAGGGGGCAATTAGAAATATCGCCCTTAGAAGTTTTTGGTATATCCGTCCCCCGGATAACATATGCGGGACTCAAATGATCCTCGTCTGGTTCTTCTTTGCCCCATCCGCCGCCCATATAAGAATCAATCACATTTCGGAGAGCGACGACTTCCCATTTTTTTGATTCCTGTGAGGCAATCATCTTCCTATAAATCGCCTGCGCGATTTGTTCCAAAATCTTAATCCGCTTCGTGTTGTTTTCTATGAGATTGTCGTACGATCCCAATATATCAGATATTTCTCTTTGCTCTTCTTCTTTTGTAGGAAAAGATATTTTTGTATCCTTTAAATATTTAAAATGTCTTTGATATCCATAATTTTTTAATGGTGCGTTTTTGAGTGCGTAATAGAAAAAGCGACGGTCCATTCCTTCCTTCGGCGCTAATAATTGCGTTCCATCAGCACCGATGGCAAATGGAAAATCTATGTATTTGAACCTGCGTGTGTGATCGCCAAAAACCGTCATCGGCAAATCGCCATTAAAAAGATTGGACTCATCATCTGTATAGCCGCCAATAATATCATCGCCTTGGTCTATGATCGGATATAGTCCAGCGGATAGATACTCGCTTTTTTTAACTTTCTTCTGTCGCTTCGATCCCAAAAGAAGATTCCCGATCTTTTCTTCCTGCCAATTTTTCGGTTGTGATTGTGTTTTTGTCATATTTTTGACTTATCCCCAGCCCCTTGATTGCCAGCCGCTTGGTATGCTATAGTGTAATTGGTGCTTGGAGGGTCCGCCCTGTCACGGCTATCCAAGCTGTAACCAGGCACCGCTAAAGAATGCCGCTTTGCGGCGTTTTTTAGTTCAATCATGTTCTAGGTCGCCACTATGCAATACCCGCCGACTGTTTATGGAATCAATTTTCCAATACGGAATAATACTCCAAAAGAACTTCTGGCCGCCATCAATCTGTTTAACGATTACTTTCACTCGCGTATTTTCTAAAACCGCGATAAATTCAAAAAAAGAAACTGGTTTGAGAATTGTGTCAGTGCGGCTATGAATGCGGATTCGTTCAAAATGTTTGGTATGCCAGATTCCTTGCACGGTGCGGGACAGAGAGAGTACTTGCGGCGCGAGAGCCAATAGTTTCAATCAAGAATATTGTTCAGAATGTGAGCGCGCGACTTTATCGGATTTAAATTTCAGATGCTTCAACCCCTCCGCGTTGAAATTGACTTTCTCGCTAAAGTAGGGACAGAGAATCTCACCAATAGAGGCATAAAATGTCTCGGCATCAGTCCGCACTTTTTCAAAATCTTGTTCGTCTTTGAAATTAAATTTGCCCATATCAATAAGTGATTTTCTTTAAATTCTCAAAAATCTTATTTTCCAATTCGTGCGCTTCATCGGTTAGGCCTTTAAGCTCGCCGTGAAGCTTTTCGATCTTCTCGCCAAAATTACCGTCATCTCCGTTTCCATTATCGGTAACGCCGACATAACGGCCGGGGTTTAGCGAGTAGCCGGCTTTCTTTACTTCGTCTATCGTTGCTACTTTGCAAAACCCTTTTACATCTTTATACTTTTTTCCATTCTCACTGCGGTAGCTTCTCACAATGCTTGCGATTTGTTCTATCTGTTTATCAGTCCAATCGCGATGTGCGCGGTCTATTTGTCGGTAGATATTGCGAGCGTCAATAAAGAGAATTTTGTTTTTACGGTCGGTTTTCTTTTTACCCCTATCCAAAAACCAGAGTGTTACCGGAAGCGTCACATTGTAAAACATGTTCGGGCCCACGGCGACTATCACATCCACCACGCCGTCCTCTATCATCTTCTGGCGGATTTCTTTCTCGCTATGCCCGGCATCGCTGGCGGAGTTTGCCATAACAAACCCGGCACGGCCTTTGTCGTTCAAAGAATTTAAAAAGATTTGAATCCAAAGATAGTTACCGTTATCAGCTCGAGGTATGCCATACGAAAATCGCGGATCGTCTTTGATACGCTCCTTATCAATCCCTTTCACATTGAAGGGAGGATTGGCCATCGTGAAATCAAATTTGCCTAAACTTTTGTGGCGATCCTCGTAGTAAGTGTTTCCTTCGCGGATATCCCCGGAAAGTCCGTGAATCGCCAAGTTCATTTTTGCGATGCGAACGGTCTGGTCGGTTTTTTCTTGGCCGTAAATTGCAATCTTGCGAGATGCTCTTGTTTTTTGGCCGTTCTCAAGATGCCGTTTTACAAATTCGTGCGATTGTACAAACATGCCGCCGGAACCGCAGGCCGGATCGTAAATTCTGCCTTGATACGGCTCAATGATTTCTACGATGAGTTTAACGATACTTGTCGGCGTAAAGAATTCGCCTCCGCGCGAACCATCCGCAAGCGCAAACTTGCCAAGAAAGTATTCGTAGATTCTTCCAAAAGCATCACCCTCAATGTCGTCGGGAATTTGGTTAAAATTTTTGAGAAGCGCGATTATGGATCGGTTATCAAGTTTTTGAAATGTCTTCGGTAAGATGCCGGCAAGCTCTTTATTTTCCGCTTCAATCTCTTTCATCGCGTCATTCACGGCTCTGCCCATATCCGTTCCCTCAGGCAATTCTATGAGATATAAAAATCTGGCCTTTTTAGAAACGAAGAGCGTGCCTTGCGCATGATAATCGGCAGAAGAAACCGGCCTTTCGCGAACAACTGAGGCCCCAGCGTAGCTTTTGGCTTTCGTTTTACGCTCCCTCTCTATTTCCTTTTCTGTTTTGTTGTATTTAACGCCAGCAAATTTAAGAAAAATCAAGCCCAAAACCGGCTCGGCGAATTCGTTGAGCCGCAAAGGAGAATTGGCGCGCATATGATCCGCCGCTTCCCACAATCTATTTTCTAAATCTTTGATATTTGTGCTCATAGTAATTTTTCTTCTTTAAAGGCGATAAGCTTCTCCTTTGTGTCATACCAAAACATAAGCCGAGGCAGGGCCTTTGCCGACTTGTTTGATAATCTTTAATTTTTTGAGTCGCTGGAGATGAGCTTGTGCAGTTCGTTTGGGATCCAGAAGCAAAGAGCCGCTTGAAATCAAAGCCGCGCTGATAGAGAACAAGAGTCGCCAGAGCCCGGGCCGTGCGTCCGTTGCCATCGGCAAATGGATGGATTGCAGCTATTTCTTGGTGGACAACTCCTGTTTTGGCAGAAGTTTGGCACGATCAATTGCCGCCTTTGCCTCGGCAATAGCGGTGAGCATGCCTACGATTTTATTGGTGAGTTTGTACTGCGGTTTGAACATATATTCCCATATTACCATAGACAAAATAATCGCGCAAGTATCACGCAGATAATCGCGCAATTTGTTTTAAATATCTAAAATTTTAAATATTTCTGCCAATAGTCATAAAGCTCTTTGGTCGCCCGCAAATCGCGGACATTATATTTGGCAATATCCAAATATTTTTTCTGCTTAAAAAGCAAAGCAACATCATCGCCAGTCACACCTTGAGCTTTTGGGCTTTCAATATTAAAAGCCCGGCACCACAAATGGAGACCGCCTTTTTTGTAAGATGCGCCGAAAAAAGTCAGCTGGTCAAGCAAGTCAATATGATTAGTCATGTTAGCGTAACGCGGCGGCATTAAATTAACACTAGGCTTAATTTTAAAAATGGCTGATCGAATCATTAAAAAAGGCGCGTCAAAAACCCGGCCGTTAAAACTAATAAACTCCTGATATTCTTTGGCGCCTTGCCAAAAATTTTTAAGCATTTCTTTTTCAGACATCTGCTTGAATTTGATGCCATTTTCTTCAAAATCTTTTATCTTTTCTCCCGGGGCTTGATATAAAACAGCGCCTTGATTTTTTTCATAATCTAAAACGCCGATAGCGGCTATTTGACCGGTTAAAGCAGAAAAGCCAAGGCCTTGCTTGATGTCTTCAAGCCGGACTTGATATTCTTCGTCGTTTTTTGATTCTTTCTTCAGCCAACGCGTTAAAACATCCTGCGTTGCTTTGTCAAGTGAATCAAAATCCTCGCCAATTGTCTCAATGTCAAAAATTAGTTTGGGCATTTGATTTTATTCTTGCTTTATCCACATGATAGCATGATATTAAATTCTAAACAAATTTTAATTAAATTTTAAAGTGGTTTATTCGGCAAGTCCTTGGCTTCTTGGTTAAGATTTATTGTTAAGATTATCTTATTGTGTTATCATAATTTAATGGACAAAATAACACAGATTTTAAATCGTGGAGTTGAGAATATAATTGTCCGCGAAGATCTAGAAAAGCGGTTAAGAGTGGGCAAAAAATTGCGCGTTTATTACGGCATTGACCCGACAAGCCCGCAATTGCATTTGGGCCACGCTGTTGTTTTGTGGAAACTGCGTGATTTTCAGGAATCAGGCCATGAAGTAATTTTATTGATAGGCGATTTTACTGCCCGAATCGGCGATCCAACCGACAGAAATGCCGCTCGCCAGCCGCTGACAAAAGCAGAAATAAAAATAAATATGCAAGACTATAAAAGGCAAGCCGGCAAAATTTTAGATTTCAGCAAAACAAAAATACAATACAACGATAGATGGCTTTCTAAATTAAATTTCGAGAACATAATCAAGCTTGCTTCTAATTTTACAGTTCAGCAAATGCTTGACAGAGAGATGTTTCAAGAACGTATAAAACAAGGTAAACCAATTAGTCTGCATGAATTTTTGTATCCTTTAATGCAAGGCTATGACTCGGTAGCCATGAATGTGGATTTGGAAATTGGCGGCAATGATCAGCTTTTTAATATGTTAGCCGGCAGAACCTTGCAAAAAATTTATAACAAAAAAGACAAATATGTTTTAACAACAAAGCTTCTGCCCGGTCTTGATAACAGAAAAATGAGTAAAAGCTATGGCAATATTATTGGTTTGGCTGATGAGCCTAATAATATGTTCGGTAAAATAATGTCAATGGCTGATGAGATTATGCCGGATTATTTTGAATTAGCCACCCGCCTATCCGAAGAAGAAATTAAAGAAATCTTAAAACAAGAGCCGAGAGAAACTAAAGCAAGATTGGCCAGAGAAATAGTTGCTTTGTATCACGGCGAAAAAACATCTGAAAAAGCCGAACAAGAATTTGAAAGGGTCTTTAAAGAGAAAAAAGCGCCGAGCAAAATGCCGGAAATTAAACTATCGACTATTGCTTGCCAGCTATCAGATTTGCTGGTTAAGACAAGATTAGCGTCAAGCAGGGCAGAAGCTAAAAGGCTGATTAAGCAAGGCGCGGTTAAAGTTGATAATAAAATTATTAAAGACCCAATGCGGGAGATTAAAATTAAAAATAATATAATTCTCCAAAAAGGCAGACGGGGGTTTGTGAAAATCAAAGTGGGCTAGGAAGGATTCGAACCTTCGACCGTTCGCTTATAAGACGAATGCTCTACCACTGAGCTACTAGCCCTTCTTCTATTTTGGTGGGCGCTGGAGGACTCGAACCTCCGACCTCCGCGATGTCAACGCGATGCTCTAACCAACTGAGCTAAACGCCCATTTAATCTTTCTTCATCAGCTCTTCAAACTCTTCTTTCTCAATTGTTTCTGCTTTAATCAATCTATCGGCTATTTTGGTGAGTTTTTCTTTTTGCGCAAGTAAAATTTCATCAGCGGT
>Ga0210017_1000876_pt1 | contig 26273 bp, 25 predicted proteins | sample CryGeyCG2014_020_FD_183966 | JGI IMG/M metagenome (GOLD analysis project Ga0210017, IMG submission 183966) | Groundwater microbial communities from aquifer - Crystal Geyser CG08_land_8/20/14_0.20 (SPAdes) (version 2) | ecosystem: Environmental > Aquatic > Deep subsurface > Groundwater | place... | reverse complement strand
CTCATGTACTTGTGAATAAATTCGTAGTCAATTTGATCTTCAGGATTATCTTGCTCGGTATAATAAATATTCTTATTAGTTTTCAAAAAAGTATTTTCATTAATTTCTTTCCTATAATGATCATTTATAACATTTGTTGCAATCCTCAAAAGCCAAAAAATGAACAGGCTTTTTCCCTTATATGATGGAAGATATTTTAGTGCTCTTAGAAATATTTCCTGTGTTAGATCTTTTGAAAGCTCTTTATCAAGCGTTCTTCTGTAGATATATTTAAATATTTCTTTGTAGTAAAGACTTACAATTTCACTGAAAGACTCTCTGTCCTTTAGAGCTTTCTGAATTAACTTTTTTTCATCCATTTTTATGTCTCTTTAGTATTTTATTATAAATTTGAATATATAGAAAACAATTGCTAATTGAATTATCAAAGATCTTAATCCTTTGGAACCTGCGCTCTTTATCAGCAGGTTTATCTTCTGTAATCCACACTCCTTATCAGTGGATTTATTCTTTTTTAATCCTTTGGAACCGCTTTCGCGGTAAATCCGATGAAAAGGCTCTCGGATTACAGAGGAGTAAGAGAAGAGTAAATTGCTGTCTTTGCGATTTTCTAAGAAAAATACGCGAAAAGTTTGAAAAATCGCTCAGATTAGGTATTAAATTGAAAGACGAGGATCTTGTGAGAGAAGTTATAAGTTTAATTGAAAAAGAGAACCTTTCTTCTGAAGAAACAAAACAAATTGTGGAAAAACTTCAAAATAAAAAAAAATCAAAAAAATGAGGTAGATATTTTATTTAAAAAAGTGAAATCTTTTGGCAATAAAATCCTGCTTATAACGGACGAGAAAGAAAAAGAAGCTACAAAAATTAAACTTGCAGAAATTAAAGATTTTATCGAGGGTCTTTTAAAAAAACTCTTATAGGTGACACAGTATCACCTATTCATCAGGGCAAAATTTAATAAAAAATTCACAGTTTCAGAATTTTACCATTTTTCTATAACTACTTCATGGATCAAATAAAGCACGCAAATTTTTCGACTCATAAACGAGAGGAGAACTTCTCCTCGGTTAGATGTATTGAGGTATTTAATGCTATGTTTCCAGACTCAAAAGAAGAAACAGCATTGAGTGCCTCAAATTTTATTTCTTCCCTGCACATGCTTCAAAAACCTATCGCATTTAATGTTGCCTACATTGATGGACGAGTTTCCTTGTTCTTTATGACATCAAAGGAGCAAACAATTGCAGTTGACGATGCTGTTTTTTCATCTTATCTTTATTCGGAAACCAAGCATTTGTATGAACAAGATGAAGCAAATAACCTGATTAAAGATGATAACCCGATAGTTCAGTCAAAGCTAAATGATGTGATCCACCTGCACCCGATTATTAACAATATCGCATACCAGTATCTTGTATTGAAAGATTTCACAGAGATGGATCCACTTGCAAACCTTACAAATGCTGTTTTCAATCCAAAAAACAGAGATGGGTTAATACAAGTTTTATTTGAAGGCATATCTGATGTTTCCTGGAGAGCAATAATAGAACGTTTTGAAAAGCAAAAGGTAGTTGACCCTTACAATGCCGGAATAGCAAGGTTTTTGCTCCCCGGATTATTCGGTTATGACACTATGGGAAAAGCAAGTTTACCACCAACGGTGCAGAAAGACCTTGTAAACATATCATTTAAGAAAAGTTCTATTGGATTTAAAGTTGCTTTTTCTGTTGCATCAGAAGAAAAAAAATTTGCAAAAGATTTAGCAAACGTATTTAGCGTCTTTGCTGGAGTGAACTACTTTAAAATGTCAGAGTCCACAGGGGGTAAGCAAGAAATTTTGAACTTGGATAGGCTTAATAAGCAAACAGGATTTTTAATCAGTAACACCGACATATTTATGACGAGAGAAGAACTTGCATCGATTGTTCATCTTCCGACAAATAAGGTTCGCACGCCAACAATGGGAACGACATCGGTAAGAGTTTTAACTATTCCTCCAGAAAATAGGGATGGAATAAGAATTTGTGATGCCTATTTGCGTGGTAGAACATATCCGATAAAAGTGACAGAAGAGGACCTATCTACTCATTATACTGTGCTCGGTTCGACAGGTACAGGGAAAACTACTTTCTTGGAAAACATGGCTGATGCTTTCTTAGAAAAAGGTTATGGTTTTGCTGTGGTAGATCCTCAGGATGCAAGGTTAATTAAGAGAATTGTAGCATTAATCAAAAACAAACACTCTGAACGAGAAAAGGATATCATCTGGTTTAATCCTTTTAATGATAAGAAAGTCATAACGCTCAATCCATTGAATCCCTGGGATGATTTCAATCCTCAGTCTTTGTCAGGACTTTTGACCAACTCGTTTTATCGTGTCTGGAGAACTTCATGGGGGCCACGTCTGGAATGGCTTCTGCACTTGGCACTTCTTGCAACAACCTCTCTTAATAGATTAAATCAGGATGCAAGGAATAAGGGAGAAAAAATCGAAGAGTTCTACACGCTCAGAGACATATTTTATTTATATCTTGACCAAGAAGAGTTTGAAAAAATGAACAACAAACTTGGTTCATACTCTGATCTCGCTGAAATAGCAAAGGACTTTAAAGAAGCAATTTCCTTTCTAAAAACTGGGAGGCAGTGGACTGATGTTGTCTCTCCAATCTTAAATAAATTAGGCATATTTGATCTCAATAAAGGGATTAGAAACGCTATTAATTCTCCAAATAGTTCGATAGATTTGAGAGATATTATCAGAGGAAAGAGAGAAAAGAAGATTCTCCTCATTGACTTGAAAACAAAGGAAGCAAAAGATATTGCGCGTGTAATTGGAAACGTACTTGTATCTTTAATATATCAGGCTTTGCAGGAAACAGTAGAAGATAGACAAAAGGACAATAAAGGACTCTACGGTTTGTTGTTGGATGAAGTGCATAACTTTGCTGGAGAAGCTCTTACAAATATGATTCAGGAAGGAAGGCAGATAGGTGTATCGATTGCAGGGGTTACACAGTTCATTGATTCTTTTTTAACTGATAGTCCTGAAGAAACTCAAACAATGAAGAGCGCATTTTTAAGTGTTCCTAAAAATTTTATACAGTTTGGAACAAACAGCGTTTCTAGAGATATTCTGGAAAAGTTTGGAAAAGATAATTTCACTCCTTCAGACTTTGCCAGAATGCCAACATTTCTTGCATATGCCATTCTTTCTATAAATAATAGACCTGAAGGTCCGATGGTGATACAAGTTAAGCCAATGTCGAAACCAGATGATAAAACAAAGCCTGAGAATATTGAAGAAGAAAATTTTCAATTTCAACCACCGGATAAGAAGCACCCGTATTATATCGATGTGAAATTTCTTGAGGCAGAGAGAGAAAGGATTGAAGCTGAGAAACTGCAAGCTAAATGTCTTCATCAATCAGAAGAAATCATGAAGTTTCTTGATGCTCTTGAATCAAAGTCACTTTCAATACCCAATTTAAGCGAAGAGATTAAATCAATTTTCAGCATTATAAGAGCTGATATGATAAGCGGGGATATGTTCTGGGACATTCACTTGTGGAGTGATATTGCTGATAAATTAGCGAACTTTGATTTTGAAGGTGAATACATTGGTGAACTCGATGAAAACGATGCTGTCATATCGAACTACATCAGTAATGAGAATACTTCTCAAAAGAAAAATATTTTAAAGAAACTTTCGGGTTGGCTTATAGGAAAAATTACTGGAAAGAAATCAAACGGGGAACCTACGGAAAAGACAAGTATAGCATCTCCGGCATTGTGGCATGGAATTAAAACAACTTTAGGTCCTCCAACAAAATACGAAACACAAGAAGATGGAACTAAAATAAAAATCCCAACAGGGGAGAAAAGTATATACGATAAAATAAAAGAGGTTATGATTCCAGTGGGAGAAATCAGGAGCAAGGAGCGTGAGCTCAGGCAAAGAACTTTGCAGAGCCATTATATGCTTGGAGAAGAAGAGAGCAAATTAAAATCAAATTTAGACCAATATCAAAAATAATAGGAGGAAAGTATGGAAGCAAATACGATTAACAGAGTTATTCAGACTGGAAAGGTTGACGAAGTCAGGATTATACCTACAAAAATTGGAACAGAGACTCGCTTGATGGGGGTAATGTACATCAAGCAATGGGATTATAGAAAGAAGGAAGAAGAAGTTAAACGTATTAACGAATTTGTAGTTAAAGGTGTTGGAGCATCAGTTAAAGCATTCCAGGAAATTGAAAGATTACTCAAGGATAAACAAACTGTGTACGTTGCTGTAAGGGGTGCATTACAGAGTAGAGTTCTGAAAGAATCCTCAAATCCTGCTCTGACGGTTTTGACTAATATCTTTGTTGTTGATTATGATGCCATAGATCTTATACCTGACTTCATTCTTGTTAACGAAGTTTCTTTTGCTGGAAGAATTTTTCAAAATAATTCCATACGCACCAAGATCAAATATGGTAGCAAAGCCGATCCTGATAGTGTGAGGGTAGAGTTTGCAATGCAGGTTGGAAAAACACAGGAAAGTCAAAATCCTTTTTCTACAACCAAACCCTCGAATGTTTTTTTCTGTGTTTATAAACCGAAGGATAAAGAGTCTTTTGAACAGGTAAAAGCCCGTTTCATCGATACGGGAAGAAGTATCTTTTTAGTAGGTGCATTGATTTCTAAATATGTTAGAATTAACGAAAAAGAAGTTTATAGATTGGAAGTGCTGATAAGGCAGGTCAAAATATCTGCTGGAAGACATATTATAACTGAAGAGAAGGAGGTCGCAAATGTTTACAGTAAATAGTTGGCTATATGCCATCGCAATAATTATCCTTGATGTAATGTGCTTTGCTTTTTATAAAATCCAAAGGAGCAACATTGGGCAAGACGAATCTCTCAACTGGATTTCTCAGTTCTATACTTTTGCTCTTATCATCAATGGATTTTTAGCACTTGCATGGTTTTTGTCGGGACAATTCGGCAGTCTGTTGCTATTTATCCCCGCTGTTCTGGGCTATGCATTTGTTCTGTTTTTAAAAGTAGCGCAGAAGCAGTCAAGGTAGAAGGAAGCGGTTGAGTTTTTTCGTGAAAAAGGAGGTGATTAGGAATAATGCCTAACATTTTTGAAAGATTTTTTCACGTGTTGTTTGGCTTAAACGAAGAAGATAGCCAATCAGAGCAGATTAATGAGAAAATAGAAAGCCAGCAGTTGCTCACTCAAAACGATGCAGAGCATCTTGATCTTCTGGATGATGGAGATTTAAACAATGGCAGCACGGATTTAATCGACGATGGGGAGTATAACGATTCTCAGTAGGATTGGTGATTCTGCAACTATCATCCTCTTGACAGTTTGGCAATATGGGATATAATATGTTATTAAGAAGATAATGAGGCAAAAACCTCCTGGTGGTTATATACCGATAATTGTTTATCGGTATATAAAATTCATATACCAAGGAGGTATTTTTTTATGAACAAAGAAGAAAGAAACAAAATGAGTTATGAAGAGAGGGCTAAAGAAGCCGAAAAACTCGAAGAAATCCTTGACAGCGAAGTAAATGTTATGACTCCAGAGGAAAGACTAAACAATAATAGGAAATCAGAATACATACTCGTTCATGAGCGCTTATATAAACACTACAACCAACATATCCCGGAAAGAATACACGTCAATTTTCTAAGAAAGCACATTAATACAACAAGAATTGTGCGAAGAGCAAGTTTGCTTGAAGTGTTTGTTAAATACATCTACTTTTATTTGTTCAAATCTAACCACGAAATAGAACATCCCTTTACTGTTGAAGTTGTAGACAATAGTGAAGATTGCGAAAAGTACACAATGAAGAGTCCCTACTATTTATTGCTTAAAGATTTGCTGTCAAACCGTTTTATAGAAGCGACAATCAAGAACAATATAAAGTTCTTTTTAAGAAGAAACGATGTTGAGCTTGCAAGACTTTTTGCTTCGAGATTTGCAAATGAATATGTTGTCTTCTTTGAAGGCGGAGACATCTGCCTTATGCCAAGAGAAACTGCTTATGTTGATCTTTACCCTGAAGAACACTTCACTAAAGTAGCAATATTTTAAACAAAAAAGACAGGGGAGCTTTTGCTCCCCTTAGAGATGTTATTTGTAGACTATTATTCAAAAATTACGCTGTCTACTTTTATTTCTATGTGTTCTCTTGACAATTCTCGTGGAATCATGTTACCATCAAGAATTGTCCTTATTCCGAGAGCCCACTTGCCTGAGAAAACTTCTCGTGCCTCTCCAGATAGATAAAATAGATAGCCATTGACGGTAACTGTTAAAGTGCCGTCACCAACGACCACCTTACTTCCAGGATAACGTGCAAATAGAAGTTTGCAGTTTCCTTTTTTAATTTTCTTTTCGATTGCGATGTTTGTCTGGATAAAAAAATCTGTGATTGATAGATTACTTCTTTTAACTGTATCTTCGACATGGGCTTTTCTTATGATCTTTATCATAAGAGTTATCTTTTCCATTTTTTCCTCCTATATTCCGTCTGCCTACCTGAGGTAGGCAGACGACGGTTCTACCCCAAAAGACAAACTTTAGAGTTAGATAGTTATAGAAATTTTTTAGTTAATGTTTAGTTGCATTATTAAAAATTTTTTCTATAAGATACCAAATACATATAAGAGGAGGTATTGAAGAAATGAAAAAGAAGTTGAGTAAAGTTATGTTATTCGTGTATGTGCTCGTATTGGTAGTGTCAATTACAAGCGTGGTTAAAGCAGATACAATTACGCCTACACTGCCTACTGCGGGAACCATGCAAGACATTACTCATGGTGGCGGAATGCTTATCACAATTGCGTTTAACATCTTCGCCGTGATTTTCATCGGTACAGCTGGACTGGGATCAGTACAGCTGGTAAGTGGAATGCTTCAGCAGAATCCGATGGAAATTAACCATGCTAGGTCTGCAATATTCGCCAGTTTTGTAGGGTTGGCAGGGCTTGCACTTATTCCAAAGCTTGCAACGATTATTATCAATACATTTGGGTTTAGTTTCCAGGGGTAGGGGAATAAAACATGGGATTTCCATTCCCATCATTCCCAGATTGGATGTTACCTGACACAATTGGTATAGGAGATATTTCAAAATCTGCTGGCCAGTTTTATACGGTGGCACTCAATCTGGGGATTTTGTTTGCTATTGTCTCTGCAGGTTTAGCAATGGTATTAGTTGTAAAAGGGTATATTGAACAAAATCCCCAGCAAGTTAATGAAGCGCGAACTTCTCTTATCTCGTCTTTTATTGCAATGGTAGCCATTGTGCTTTTCCAGGTTGGATTTGGTCTCGTCTTTCAGTTGTTTAAAGCTGCGCTTACAGGAGGGTTGTAGTGGGTCAAATAACTTTATATTCTTACTATATCGCATTATTTATAGCGGTATTGATTTTACCATTTGTAGGTATACGGGCAATCGTTCTTTTCAGTCAAAGTGATCCCGAAAGCAAAATGCGTGGAAGACATTTATTAATTGTTGTTGCAAGACTTCTTTTTGTGCTTATCTTACTTCCTCCGCTAATTGGCGTTCTTGGCGGTATTCTTCCTAAAGCAAATCTGAATATGGGACCTTCAGGAGGAAATAACCTTACTCCCATCGAAATTTCTCCATCTGGCCCAGGGTGGCTTTTCAGCATCCTTATATCTTTGATTTCATTTATCTTTGTTGGATTAGAAGCATTTATCAAAAGATATATATCTCTTCTAACTCTTCCCATAATATGGGTTTCAGAAAAAGTTGATAGCGGTGGCGAAGGTTCGTCCTTATTGAAATTCGGAGCTATAGATAAAATTTGGCTTCTGTTTTTTGGTTTGTCAGTTTTGTTGATAATCATAGGGTTTTTGTATAACTTCGTGAAAGATGTTATCCAGGAAGCAACGGGAGAATCCACAAGTTCAGAAAGAGGTGGAAGCGGTGTGATGGTATACCTGGGAAGAGCATTGGTAGGGCTCGTCCTTGCTTTTGTTTCTTATCCTGTAGGCAAAATGCTTATCTGGTTTAATGGAGTTCTTTCCCAATTTATTATGGGCCAAGTTACATTTCCAAGCATGAATAGCTTCACAATTAACGATTTTACAGCAGCCGGTATTTCACAAATACAGTTGGGAGAACATAGTATTGCAAATTCAATAGCTTATATGACTTTAGCTCCGCATACTACTCAGTTTGCGGAAAAATTACATCTTTCTACAGCAGGTGCAGGAATTCTCGCAATATTTGATATGAAACAGGCAGTACTTCTCGGTGCATTTGAAGCTTATTCCACTTTCTTTCTAATTGCAATGGCCATACTTTTTGCAACCAGAATTGTTATGATAGTTTTCTGGTTTGGTTTGGCTCCCTCTATCTTTGCTGTTGGAGGAGGTTTTAAAGGAAAAATGATGTCTATATCGGTGTGGTTTGCAAATTTTATGACATGGGCATTCTTTCCTTCTGTAGTATCAATCATTCTCTACATCATTGCACAAATAACTCTTGGAGCGGGAAGCTTGGTTTCTGGCATAGTCGGAGGGGATAACCCTGCAGTTTATTATTTTATGTTTATTTTGTTTTTTGCTGGGATGACTATTATTCTTAAAGTTCCGGGGATGCTAAAAGACGTGTTTACTAACCTTGGACAGGATCTGGATAAAGTTGCCGGTCCTGCAATAAGTGGCATGTTAAAGCAGACAGGTATTAAAATCTAAATGGATAACAAAGATTTTGTAGTTCCTCAGGAACTTAATTTTGATGTCGTTGCAAAAGTACTAACTGAAAAGCAGATTGCTATTATCGGAATAGTAACGGCAGTCATTGGGGGGCCTCTTTTTCTGCTTCTTCCATCAGATATAGGTAAGATAATAGCAATTGCAATTGGGGTAGCTACTGGCTTTGCTCTTGCGAAAATGGACATAGAGGGAGTTATCCTCTGGGACTATTTAAATCTCATGTTAACTTTTACAAGAAAGGAGAAGGTGTTTGTTATGGGCGGATTATTGCCAGTCAAAGATATAAAAGATGGAATCATTGAATTGGATGACGGTTCCTCAAGTATTATATACGAATTGACAGGGATAACTTACGATATGATGGGAGAAGGATCTAAAGCAGTCGTTTTGCAATCCCTTGTCGAAACGCTTTATTCTACTGAAGGAAAAATAAGCTTCTATGCGTTGAGAAAAAGATTGGATGTTAATAAAGAGCTCAAGACAATAAAAAATGTAGAAGAGTCTTCTAAAAACAAGGAGTACTTTCAAGCGTATAAAAGCATGCTTGTGCGTACTGTTAAAGAGAAGAGCATTGGAACTATGAGATATTTTATGGTTCTTAACGGTAGCAAAGACATAATACTTAAGAGAGGTGTCAATATGCAGGAAACGATAGATAAAGGAGGCGTATTCAGAGTAAGGCGTATTTATTCGCCTGTTGTTATTCTCTACGAGATCATGAATATACACAGGTCTTATTATCAAAAGATAGAAAATGAGGAAGAGAATTTGCTGTGAAAAAAAGAATTGTCATTCCTAAGGAATTTAAACAATTTGAGAAAACAATGCGTCAAGTCGCTCGTCAAATCAATAAAGCTGAACTCGAACGAAGAATCCTTGCCGATGGAGCAGAAAAGCTTATAAAGGAGGCTCAGATTGGATACAAACGATAAGGTACTTATTAATCCACCCTCGAGCGTAAAGGATAAATTCATTGATATAGCTGATTCTTTATCGAAATCTTTTAATGTTGTTCGTTTTCCGGCAACGCATTTAAGAATTGGCTGGATGAAGAATATACTCTCTTTTCCCGGCGACTTTTTAATCGGTTTGCATGCTGAACGCATAAAAGAAGGTGATATACTGCGGACAATTGAGAGAAAGAAAGTGTCTATTGATTCGTATAGAATGGAAGAAATGGAAAAGAGAAAGGTTTCTTCAGTGGCAGTAGATGTTGCAAAGCGTTCTGTAGATGATTTTCTCAATGTTGTTGCTTCGGGCAACGAATCTATATTCAAAGTTGGAATAAGGGGAACGGTCTTTGGCAAGACTGAGAAAGAAATTGAGAATGCTGGAACAGGATTGCTTGCAAGATTTGGTGCAATTATTCTTCATCCTTTAAATTTCAGACAGCGCAAAGGGCTTATCTCTACAATTCCAATTGGTTTCGACGATATAGAAAAAATGCACTTGCTTTCTTTACGGGGACTTGCAGGAAGCCTTCCTCTTTATATCAAAGAATTCCAAATGGAAGATGGTATTATGTACGGTATTAATCCTGATACGCATTCTCTTATTAAAATTAATGAGTGGGAACTTCCCAATGCTCATGTTGCAATATTAGGGCCTTCGGGATTCGGAAAAACTTTCTTTGCAAAGACTATCGCTGCAAGGAGTTTTATGTTCAGAAACGAGAGGGAATTTATAATAGACCAGCAAGGGGAATATGAACTTCTCACTCTCTATCTGCGTGGCAGTTTCATTAACAGAACGGATAAAACCAGAATCAACCCGTTTGATAGAAAAGGAGATATCAGAGAAACTGTAACTGACGCTAAAAACTTTATCATGCTGCTGTTAACTAAATTCACTCAAACAGATGCTTCTTTAATAGAAAAAGCTCTTTTTGCAACTTATGAAAAGAATCAAAATCCAATTTTCACTGATTTTATAAAGGAGTTAAATGCAGCAGGAGGACATGTTCTCTCTGAGAGGCTTCTTCCATATCATTCTGGAACGTATGCTCCTTATTTTAATGGACAAACCAATGTTGTTCTGGACAACAAGCTTACGACCTTCGATTATTCAAATGCACCTGCAGCCATAAAGCAGTACCTGGTATATCTTGATTTTACTTTTATTATGAAACACGCCTTTGACAGCAGGGAAAGAACGAGGTTGTTTATCGACGAGGGTTGGACTATGCTTGCAAGTTCTATCGGCGGGGAAGCAGTGAAGACAGCCATGAAAACAGGAAGAAAGTATAATCTGTCAGTTGTTTTTGCTACACAGCAAATAACTGATGTTGTTCAATCTCCTGCAGGAAAAAGTGTTTTGGAAGAGCCAACGATAAAGTACCTTACTACGCAGAATGAAACGACTTTGCCATTAGTAAAAAGCATCTTCATGCTTAACGACGAACAAGCATTGATGCTCCAGAGAATGGGAAGAGGTTCTGGAATCCTCATTGTTGGAGATGAACGGTTTCCTCTCACTGTTTCGACTTCAAATATAGAGTATGCACTTTTTGATACACGACCTGAAAAAATGAAGGAGAATCTTGAGAGATGGAAAACTACGGAAAAACTGTTATAAAGATTGCTGCAATTTTAACTCTTATAATCTTTTTGTCTAACATAGTGCTATTGCCCGCACTGGTTATATTTGGACCTATTGTTCTGCCAGTTGCCAAAGCAATGGAACTTGTAGCGAACACAGTGCAAGGAATTCAGAGATTCTTCACCAGGCATTTCAGTATTGGTACTGGAAGACAAAATACCCTGGAGGCAGATTCAAGCAACGAATCTTACTCGTATGTATGGGACATGGGAACCTACAGCAAGATTGCTACATTTGGAGCTTTTATGAAGTTGCTTTTTTTTAGAGGTCAGCCAGCTCGTGCAACCACTATTCCACTTGGCAATCCTATCCCTCTTGCGAATATAGTATACGGTTTTCTTGATGATAATTTCAAACCAGGTGTTTCTTATTATGACGAGATAGACAGGCAAATGTCTGTTTTAGATAATGGACAAATTACACCTAATAACAGAGACGTTCCTTCCGTTAATGATGAAAACGATGAATCTTTAAACGATACGAACCAGAGTGATGCAGAAACATCTAAAGACTGGAGAAGTCAGGTTACTCAGGTCAATTACATGAACGGCATGTTATATAATTCTGATGCTTTTGCAAAGTTCGGGCCATACGAGGATAAAAAGGAAGAAGCTAATTGGGAATCAAAGAAAGATTCTAACGATCCGGCCGATAAGTTTTATAAACAGTTAGAAGAGAGGTGGAAGAAAGCAGAGAAAGATTATACAGATTGGCTTAAAGGTCAATATATAACTTTATCTCCAGAGGAAGCAGCTTTTTTAGGTACTGATAAAGTTTATTATATCGATGTAGCACATGTGAGATATGCGGAAACACAATTTGAACTTAACGCAAGCTGGGTATATACTCCAATCGAAGGCTGGGATTTGAAGAAGTATGGGCTTGATAAAGAAAAAGTTTATCCTGCAATAGGAGTTAAGGAAGGTTCTTTTTTCTTTTCTAAAGATGGTTATCACATCTATGAGGGTGGAAAAGTTATAAGCAAGGATACTTTTGACCACTATTATACTGGAATAGTACTGACTGGACTCAGGACAAACGGTTCGGAAAACATCGAACTTGAGAAGCAAAAGGAACCTGATAAACTGTTAAAAGAGTATTATGACTTAACGGATGAAGAAATAGGAAAACTGACTCCTCTTGATAAGAAAAAGTACCTCGATGCGATTTCTTATTACGATACGGCTGATTCTTATCTGCTCAAAATAGAAGCAAAACCTTTTTCAAAAAGCAAGCTAAAGTTTTGGCTTAATGATCTCAGAAATATAGGATTAGTGCCATACTATGAAGAAAATTATATTCTTGATTTAGTAGATTCCGATGGATTTTATTCAATGCTGGGAGAAAAGGGAGATGGAGGCCTGCCAAATGGTAATGGCAGGATTTATACAGAGTATAACGGGGATTTATTTAAAAATTATAATTTCTTTCATCCAGTCCAAAGTGGTTCTGGCAACCACCAGACGCCATTATTCATCGCAGAGACTTCACATCCGTCTTCTGCAATGACTCATTACTATTTTGTCGGCAAATATCAAGTACCAATTGTCAGCTCTTACCCTATCTATGGTGATCCAAGCAATCCGACAGAAGTGACCGGTACTGGATATAAAATTGATTGGACAGACCAGGAGAGGAAAGTATTTTTAGATCAAAAAGATCATGTTTGGGGGCCAAATCCCACAAATTCTCCAGAAGAAAGCACAACGCAAATTGACTGGAGCCTGGATGGTCTGGAATATTGTTTTGGCAGTTCTGCTACATACAATTGGGAAGAAGCAGGCAATAAAAATGTTTCTGTGACTGTTCAAGACATTAAAACAGGAGATGCTGCAAGCGCAACTCTTCCCGTAACGGTTAATCAAGGATTCAAACCTCATTTTATTTCCAACATTAATGTTATAGGCCCTAATGTTATTAAAACGGGAGATACGGCAACATATACGGTTCAAGTTCTAAGTCCAAGTTATCCTGTTCAGGCAGTATGGGGCGTTTCAGGAGGACTTGTTGCCATAAGTCCAATTGAAGGAAATACTTTCACTGTCAAAGCAAATAGCGATGGGCTCATATTTGTTATGCTCTCTGATGATACTGATGATTCTGGAATGCAAGTTGTGTTATCTGTCAAAGCCGGCAACACCACATCATCTCCGTTTACCTACAACGTTGGAGCTTCTGGAAGCACTTATGTTGATGTTGGAAAAGAAACAACATTCTCTGCGATACTCCCATCGAGCCTTTTCAGTAATTTGCACTATTTCTGGGATGTGGATGGAAACAAAACCAAAGATAAAGATTTGGTTTTCAAGAAAAGCGCAGAAGGGACTTATAAAATTGAGCTTGTTGCATTCACCAGCAATGGTAATGTAGCGACTGCTGATTTTAGCGCGAGCTCCGTTTTCTACGTTAATGTCGGGAAATTTGGAGCAACATCAATTGGTTCAGTTTCTGCTTCAAGCTCAAACGGTAAATTGAGGATCACTTTGAGCGGACCTAAATTAACTTATACAGGAGTGTCAACTGAATACTCTGTTGACGTAGAAAACGATAATGTAAGTGAAGAAGCAAAACTTGCATATGCTCACGAGAATCACGGATATACTCAGTTTCCAATCTATTACAAAATTGAGATTTTTGGGCAAGGTGTATATAATGTGCAGGATGATGGAATTCAAAAAGAAGATTGGGTAAACCAGGAAATTATTGCTAATTTGATTAGTGGAAAGACTTTTGAAAGTACCAAGGATTATTTTTCTACAATTCCGATAGATCCATTAACATTTTTTTCTAATGCAGTCACTTTCACTGGTTATAATGAAGGTACCGATAAAAATGCTCCTACAAAGATAGTTTATCCTCCAGTAGACATTTCGGGCGGAATTCCTTTTGGCAATCCTACAACGTCGGGCTGTATCACTTCTCCTTTTGGCTGGAGAGCAGATCCTATAAGCGGAGAGCAAGAATTTCACCTCGGCATAGATATTGGTATTGCTGAAGGAACTCCTGTTCATTCAGCAATGGATGGAACAGTATACTATGCAGGATGGCTTGGTGGTTATGGTTTTATTGTTATCGTCCAATCGAAGGTCGATAATATGTTCTATGTCTCTAAATATGCTCACCTGAGCCAAACTTCAGTAAGTACAGGCGATACAGTTACTCGAGGACAGCAGATAGGAGTTTCTGGAAGTACAGGGTATTCTACCGGTCCACACTTGCACTATGAAGTTCATGCTGGAACAACTCTGAGCGAAGCATTAGACAGTTCTTCTGCTCAAAATCCAGAACAGTGGGGAGCATCGTATTCTCACTGTCCATAAGCAATAGTTTCAAACATAAATAAAGTGTTATGCAGCATATGTTTGTTGGCAATTTTTTATTTTTGCAATTTAATGTGTATGAAATTGATAATTAAAGGATACTTGCTAAAATTTGAAAATTTCATGTAATTTACATATTGTTTGTTAAAATGGCAAAGAGAGCATATTGTAAAAAAGTGTGAGGCGAAAAAATTATGAAAATCTCTGAAAAACTAATATGCGCTAAAACTGCGTTAAAAACTATATTATCTGGCATAATTGCTAAAAATTCATTCGATAATTTTATTTTTTTTCGCTATTCTTACCTCCTTTTACTTTTTAAAAAAATATTTTTATATTTTTGTTCTTTTTTTCCCTTTCGAACTTGTAAGATTTCCTTTTATAAGAAATCATATTTTCACAGTATTTTATTTTTATAGAATCATATTAAGTATTAAGGAGATGATGGGATGTATCTAGGCAAAACAAAAACATCAGGTCATTTTACCAGTAAAGATGTTCTTAACGGCAAGCTTCTTGCTGGCCAGATGGAAATTTTGTGGTTTCTTGGGCTTGCGGGATTTGCAACGCCCAAGCTTCTTGCGGCAGCAACAGGTTATACTAAAACTTCTATAATGCGTGCATATATGCAAATAATGCTCACTCAGTTTAAGCTCGTTAAAAGAATTGTGTTTGATTATCCCTTTAGTGGTAAAATGCCCACAAATTTTTATACTCTGAGTTCACGGGGGTACCAAAAGCTTGGCATTAAGCGAAAAAAGTTTGGGTGGAAAGAGCTTGCGGCACGTCCATTTTCGGAACATAAGTTCCTGATCTCAGAGCTTCTTGCTTACTTTTTCAGGCATGACATTGTAAGGGAAAAAGGTGGAGAAGAGAGATTTGTTGGCGATGAAGATAAGTGGAAATCTCTATTATATACAATTAAGAAAGAAGGGCAGGAAAAGTTGCAGCATAAATATGGGGTTGGCTATACGACAAACGTTGCAATCAAACAGTTAGGAGAAGAAATGAGAGGTATTCCGGTCCCTGACCTGTACTGCAAATTTGATCTCGATTACCTGCCAGGACTTCGTCCTCTCAAAGGTTCAATAAAGAAAGAAGCAACAATTTTTATGGAAGTTGAGACTGGAAATCGTGGAGTTGATCGCATCAACGATAAACTGGAGAGCTATGAGCATAAGAGAGGTTTCTTTGGAGTAAATATGGATATAAATGATTACGCCCTTCTTTTTATTTCGCCAGATGATAGAAAAAAGAAAGCACTCGAGCTGAGACTAAATGAAGCTCCAGATAGAAAATTCGTTTCTTATCCGATTATTGTTTTGACAACGAAAGAACTTGCTGATATGCTTCCCTATAACAAGCATTATCACAGACCGAAGTGGGATTGAATGTTTTTCAAAAAAAATCATAAATTTTCTATAACCTTCTTAAATAAATATGGGAGGTTAACATGAAAAAAGAAGTCGAAGAAAAACTCATTAGAGATGCAGGCGTACTGCTCAACGATGAGTCATTTAAAAGGGCGTTGAGCCTCAGAGCTCACAGTTACGGTTACTCCTTTCTGAACGCAATCCTTATCCTTGCACAGAGGCCATTTGCAACTACTGTTGCAGGCTTCTACAGGTGGAAGGATTTTGGAAGAACCATCAAGAAAGGCGAGCGTGGAATCACTATCCTGGCTCCTATCAAGAAGAAGGAAGTGAAAAAAGTGAAAAAGGTCGATGAAGACGGGATTGAAGAAGAAGTAGAGGTTACAGAAGAAGTACTCATGGGGTTTAAACTTGCACAGGTGTTTGATCTTTCTCAGACCGAGGGGAAAGATATAGCCGCTCCAGCAAATGTGGAAGATGAACCCTTGTTAAAGCTCCCTGCAGAAGTGTTGAAGGAAGTTCTTGTAGAACACTCTCCAATTCCTGTTGTCTTTCTTGGGCATCAGATGTCGAGGAGCGGTACTTTCTATCCCGATCCTGATGTTGCTAAGTGCAGAATCGAAATCAATGCTGACAATTCTATTGCAATGCAGGTCAAGAGCCTGGCACACCAGCTGACGCACTTCTTCCATTACTCCGCTACTGTGGGCAAAGAGACGCCCAAAAGGGATGAAGCAGAGGTTATTGCTGAATCCGTTGCCTACATGTTCATGGACAAGTACGGATTTGACACTTCTCAGTATTCCGTGCCTTATGTGGCGCTATGGGCAAATGGCAATGTTGAGAAGATTCGGAAGAACCTTGTCCTTATAGATAAGCTTTTTGACAAGGTCGATGCGCTGGTTCAGATGCCAGCTCCAGATTCCGATACCCATCTCTATGAGCCAGTTGTTTAAAAGAATTTCATGGGGAGAATTTTTGATTCTCCCCATGCTCTTTTCTTCATCTTTTGTAATCCACGATCCTTTTCAGTGGATTCTAAAATGCAAAATAACCTTTATGTAATATGTGTTTGTTGGAATTTATCTGAAAAAATTACGGTTTTCCAATTTTAGGTATTTACAAAATGGTTAAAATGAGGCTATCAAGGACAAAAAAATTTTCACTCTCTCAAAATTTTTTTGAATGCGCGTTTCAAACCTAAAAATAGGTATTCTCAAAATGGTTATTTTGGCGAAACCGTAATTTATAGCGTAATCCTCAAAATAGATATTTATAAAATGGGTAAATTGTCACTTTCAAAAAAGTGAAATATTTATATAAGCATAAGAGAAAAAATATTCGCAAAAAAGAGTAACGAATACAAAAGAGTAAAGGAGGTTTTATGGCAAAAATGTATGCAGGAATAGATGTAGGCTATGGACAAGTGAAGATTATCATTGGAGATGATCTGAACTCCAGAAATAAAATCCTCTTCCCATATGCAATTAAGAGAGAGAAGGTTGGTCGAATTGTCTTTCCTGGTTCTCTTCAAAAAACAGGGAATATTACCAAGAAATATTGGCTCAACATTGATGGAGCAGATGTTCAATTAGGAGAAAACGCTGGCTCTCTAAAAAATAGGTTAGAAAAATCAATTTCAAAACGAGACTATATAGATTATGAAGTGATGGCACTTGGCTCTATTGCAATGTTTTTGCAAGAAAAAGATTTCGCTTCTGTTGATTTATGCCTTACCTTTGGCGCGCCAAAATCAACAATCAGTCTTATGAAAACGGATCTTACGCCTATCCTCTCTGGCTTGCATGACTATAAAGTGTGTTGGTTTGATGACAAAGGGGAAAATAGCAAAAATATTCATATTAATGTTGCTAAAGCAAATATTCTCGAGCAAGGATTTGGAGCTTTTTTATCTTTGAATATGAAATTTGATGAAAATGGCAACATCGTTGGGGTTAATGAAAATTTCTCAAATAGTTCTATGGCTGTTCTCGATATTGGTACCTATACTACAAACTTTATCTTCTTTGCTAATGGAAGATATGACGAGGGAAGGTCTGAAAGCGCTTTTGAGTTTGGTACTATGAATATTATCGAAAGTCTAAGAAATAAAATTACCAATCTTTACGGAATACCGCTTCCTCCACAAATAATAAATAAGGCAGTTCTCATGAACGATAGTCCGAGAATTATAATCGGAAATGAGGACATAGATGTTACTGAGCTCAAAGAAAAACTTGTTGATGCGACGTGGAAAGATTTAAAAAAGTACCTCCGGGATTCAATTGAGGTTGCTAAATTGCAAGCCAACCAGTTGGGAAGTAAGTTAAAGGTTGTCTTCACTGGCGGAGGCTCTAAGCTTTTTGCAAAAATTTTAAAAAATGAATTTAATGGAGATATGTTTATATATTCACGTGACCCTGTATTTGATAACGCTTTAGGCTTCTTTATTGATGGGTTCTCTTCCAGTCAGGAGTAATTTCTGTGGGTAAGAAAAGAAACATAGTTAAAATCAATAAAAAAGATAAAAAGTATCATTTAGAGGTTAAACTTGATAGGGAACGTGACAAAGATCTAATAGATTCTATACAAAAAATTCCTTTAATGGAGCGTGCAACTATTATTCGTTCAATACTATACTTGTATTTTATCGCTGGGGTAAGAACAAAATATGATGATGCTTCAGTAGAAACTCAAACAAATAAATCTACAGTCAAAAGCACTGCAGACATAAAATCAGAAATAAAATCGTTTCTGAAAATTGCAAAGGGGAATAAAGATGCAAAATAAGAGAATAATATCTACCGCAAACATGGTACAGAAAATATCGGAAGAATTTAATATTACCTTAAAGGATTCAAAGTTAATTGTTGATTTTTTATTTGATTATCTTCTTACAACGCTTTATGAAGATGGAAAAGACGTGATTATAACCGGTAAGGTTAAATTTCATGTCTATCCTGTTCAAGCATATAAGATCATAAATAAGATTACAACTAACAAAAAAGGAGAAATAAGAGTGCCAGTACAATATAGAGTCACATTAAAAAAAAGTAAATACTTTAAAGAAGGAGGCAAGAAGTGAAAAAGAATGTTTTTATCGAAGGCGAAGGCGGCTTTGAGGTTGCAGAAAAAACAGTATCGCCAAAGATGGATTTAAAAGGGAAAGATGTTGTTTTCGTTGCAAAAAAGTTCACCCTTTCATGCGATGAACCGGCAAAATACGGAGTAAAAGCAGAAGATGGAACTATTTATATGAATGTACTTTCTGACTCGAAAGAAGTTGGTTCAGAATATGCCGAAGCTGTTGCTATAACTGCTCTCAGGGGGTATATAAAGGATACATCTAAAGATGCCATTAGAGGAGTAATTTATGTTGATTCTAATTTGTATTATCTATTCGTAGTGAACAAGAACAAACTATTAACCATGCGAAAGATTGATAAGGGAATGCTTGGAGAAGCAATAAGGGAAGTGATTGCTTCCGGCAATCCTGTCACATCTCTTGTATTTTTAAATCAGTTTGACGGGAAGCAATCTGATTTAGATACTCTTGAATCATCGCTTGGAATAAGCATTATAACGCCCAATACAGGCAACTACTCTTTGAACGATTTTATTTATGCGGGGATACTTGCAAAAGACCTGATATTACCGGTTATTGGAACAAAAGTAACTCGAGGCGGTAAAGTGATATTTAATGAAGATCCAGAGTTTATGCCTTCCATCCTTAAGGGACTTGCTGTTATTTCTTTGTGTTTAATTATTGGCAGTCTTTTCCATTTGATGGCTGTTCCTTACGTCAAGAGCCTTGTAAATATGACAGTTCCCCAGGGGACTCAGAGCAGTGTTGCGGCCTATACTCAGACTTTAAATGATTATGCTGCATTCATAGATTACGAGAAGAATGCAAAAGTCTCTCTGACAATCGATTCTATTATTGACAGCCTTATCAAAGATGGCCTGGAGCCGATTTCTTTTGATATTGCTGAAAAATCGGTAACTGCACAGGTCAGAACAAGGGATATGGATAAAGCTCTGAATTTCAGAAAAAATTTTGAGTCTCAATGTACTGACATAACAAAAGAAGGACCTTATTTCCTCTTTGCATTTACCGTGGAGGTCAAATAATATGATGGAACTCAATATAAATCCACTGAAGAAGAGCATGGATTACAACGGATTAAAGCCTTCTAAGATAGTGTTTTATCTGCTGGTTTTCATAGCTGTACTATCACTTTTAATACCTATCGTGCAGTTTGCTTCTTATTCCTCAAAATATAAACAGATAATTAGTAAAAGTTCAAATACTCTTTTTGAGCAGGCTGTTTTAAGTACGTTAAATCAAGAAATGGAGTCTCTGTGGACAGAGCAGGGAGTTTACGATTTTATTCAATCGCTTTCAAGGTTTAATTTTTCAAACGCAACAATCGGTAATCCTGCCGAGGAAGAAGTTTATCTTCCAAGCGGAACAACTTTTAAAGCGCAGGTGATAAATGTTTCGCTGGGTGGGATAATGACTATGAACGATGCAGTATCTCTTATACAATCCGTTGAAAGTGCAAATAAGCTTGTATACATACAGCCAGTCCACATAAACAATCTGAAGGACTTTAAGCAGTTTGAATTCAAGTTTTATCTTGGGACAAATGTCCCGAAACCTGCTGATAGGCCTCTAACTTTCCAATACAAAGAGTATGGATTAACTGCAATGTATAAGGATGCCGATGACGCGAAGAATATCAATAAGATTAGAATACCCGTGTTTTTTGATAAATCGCTCTGGCTTGGAGTGTTTGATGAAGGTAAACAGACTTCTATCTCTCTTTATAGTCGCTAGTTTCGTTTATACTCCTTTTCTTTTTAAACCTGCAGTGGAGGGAGACTTGGATCTTAAAAGCGCAGGAATTGTTGAAATCAGGCTTACGAGCCAGATACCTTTCTGGGAGCGGGTAAGCTATACTGTGGGAACAGAAAGCGGGCAGTTCACTAAGTATGATGTTATAGGAGCATCTCATAAGGTCAGGATAGAGAAAGCATATAGACCTATTCACTATACTTTTTCTTCTCCTGGATATACAGAGATGCACTTCACGCCTTTTTATGTAGAGTTTGTAATGCTCAGAAACTTTGTGAACGTGAACGGTTATCTTGAGGATATAGATGTTGCTCCTTTCTTTGAGCATGATGTAGAAATGCTCCCGATTCGTTATGTAGCAGAATTCATGGGAGCAAATGTTACATGGCAAAACGACAGGACTGTTGAGATAGATTTTCTTGGTAAGGTAATTGTTCTTACCATTGGAAGCACGGTTGTAAAATTTAACAAAGTTTCTATAAGAATAGCAGCACCCAGAATAGTAAAAGATAGAACATTTTTGCCAATTGATGTAGTAAGCAAACTGTTCAGTCTTTCAATAAAGAATAATAGAGATCTGGGAATAATAACGATTGGAGGAGAAATTGAGCAAGACAATCATTCAAATTGACGATGCAGGCTGGGGCAATCCTTTGGGAGGAGTCCTTATAGGAGCCGCAAATGCCGAAACAAGTGCATTTGTTAGTAAAGAAATCTCAATTGCATACTTTAAGGAAGGTTTTTTTGAGGAACAAAACTATCCGGAAGAGGCAGCAAAGTTAAGTGTAGAAAATTTGCGTTGTTCAGGAGTAGATAATAGATCTTTTAAGATACATTTATGTCCAGGATATATTCACAGCAAAACTGAAAAGTTACTCAGGAGAATGGGATATAAGGTTATTAGAACTGAAATTAAAGAGCCACTGCAAACGCTTTTGGAACAAGAATACAGGAAGTATATTCTACAAATGACAGGAGTTGACCTCTATTACGACCCAAAAGTAATGGGCAAAACCGAAATTGCTGCTGCATACAGAAAGACGATTTCGTTCATTGAGTCTCACAATATGTGGGATCTCGCAAAAACGGGTTGGGGAAGCCTTCGGAAGTATGCTTATATACGCAGGCGAAACATAGCAAAAGATTATACCGATCTTAAAAGAGAGGAAATGAGTTACTCAGACATTATTGATAATAGAAGAAGTTTTCTTAAGGATAAACTTGTTTAGAAATTAGGAGGAAAAAGTTGAAAAACATTAAAGGAATTATTGTAGCATTTATAGGGGTTGTTGTGCTGTTTATAGCCCAGCAGGTTGTCCTTTCTTATATCGGAAGCAAAATCCCTGCTAAATCTGGTGGCTCTGCATTCTATCTTGAATACGGAAGCGGAAAAGATGTCTATTATGCGGTTGCAAAAGACACTAAAATAATCGCACTATTCTTAGATGAACAGGAAGCAAAAAATCTTGCAGGAAAGGTTGGAGGCTTTGTTGAAGTTTTCGATAGCGGTAAGTAAGGAGGAAGAAGTAAAACAGGAGCTCGGAGATCTCTATGATCCGCTGTCTCCGTTTTGTATATACGAACCAGGTATGCTCGTGCCTAAAGAAAAGATGCTTGTCGTTGTTTCTAACTGTTTTGTTGATGTTCCAAATACCGTTATATTTATAAAAAACATAAATGATCTGTTGCATAATCTTCTCATAAAATCAGATTTTCCTGAAGAAGAAATGCAAAAGCAAAAACTGGAAATAAAAGAAGAGAAACCTCAAGAAATAAAGCAGAAAGAAGTTCAAATGGTTAAACCTGAAGAGCCTGTTGTATTGGAAAGGAAGGCCGTGATTATACAGGAAAGTATTAAACCTGCGGAAAAGAAATTGGGAGAGGTTTATCATGAGCCCGTTGAAAAGGTTGAAGATAAACATGAAGAGCAGAAGTTTCAAGATATCCCCAAAAATAATTTAATTAGCAAGAGAAATGTGCTTACTGTGAAAGCTTTTAAAACAGCTCTAACGGTTGCCATTTCGATGCACAAAATGCACCCAGAGCGTTTTATAGAGGTTAAGAATGAGGATGACTATGAGCTAGACATAAATCTTGTAGTTTGCCGCAATCCTTCTTTCAAAGGTATAGTAATTGAGTATGGAGAAAATGGAGAGCAGGAATTTGAAAAATATGCTGGAAAAGAATTCTCAAACTGGCAAGAAATTGCACGGCTTGCATATAGCCATTTTGTCTGAGTATTTCAAAGAGTACAATAACTGTAGCCCTGAAGAAGCAGACATAATATTTGCTGACGGTAATTTATACAGGAGAGCCTCGACGTACGGCAAGCCTGTTGCAGTAACCTTAGAACCATGGTCAGATGAGATTTTTGAGACAATAATCAATGAGACTGATATTACATATTTTCTAAAAGCTGATTTTACTGAGGATGAAATTTGGGAAATGATTAAAACATGCGTAGGCGAACAGAAAGAAGAAGAGAAAATAAGATTTGAGAATGGAAAACTCGTTATTGACGTAAATGCCTCGGACGGACTGTTAAGCAAAGAAATAATTGGACAAAAAGAAGATAATAGAGAGTTTTTAAGTGGATTAATAAATAAAGAACAATTTCTTAAACCTGCTGTAAGTATCCCTTCGGAAGAAGAGATGATATGTGAGAATATAGAGCAAAAAAAAGCTTTGGCATTTGAAATTTATACGATTAAGTTTTTAGGGTTGCCTGAAAGAATAAATGGAGAGTACAAAGATGTCGAGAAATTCCGTGCAGAACAAGAATTTTTCCATGAGCAAAAGGTTAATCTTATCAGGCATAACGCAGAAACAAGAAACTTGGTGAAGAATGCTTCGTTTGAAGAGGCCATAGAGCTTCAAGCACCGGTTACTTTTGCATTAACAAGCAGAACATGTTCGAAAGGTTTTACAAGGAAGGATCTGCTTGAGACTATTAAAGTAGAAGAAATTAAGAGAAAAGAAGAAAATGAGTTAGAAGTTGCAAGAGAGTTTGAAAGAAGGAAAAATATTGTAACCCAAAGAGTTCGTGTAAGTATGCTTTTAAAGCAATTTAATTATGGCATTATTCCTCTTGATTCTCCTGTTTTTAAAGCCATCTCATACAAATCTGGAGAAGCTTTGTCGTATGAAGAGTTTACAAATGCTCTTTGGCAGAGAAAACTGGCTGAAATAAAAGAACGGATGCTTAAAGAACACATAATATTCTTCAAAGAAATACCCATGCTTGATTCGAGCGCAAATGCATATAAATCAATTGGAGTAGCAGGGGATAATATGTTTGCTGTTGTATTGGCAATGGCTATTCACAATATGCATCCAGAGAAATCTGTCTGCATATCAACAATATTTATGGAAGAAGGCATAATTGACATTAATTTATATGCAGGAGACGGCGATAGGGCTGACTACATTATAAGCAACAACGGGAGGATTAATATCATGACAGAGAAACAAGGTAATGATTTGATAATTGAATACAGCGGTAAGAGATTAGCAATCCCAAACTACTTTTTTTTAAAGACGGCATTTCAGGTTTTGATAAAAAACGACAAAATTTTAAAAGAGATTGTATCAGAATCTCTAAAAGAGTTAAAAAATAAATATAATCAGTAAGATATGGAAGAGATAATTAGCTTTGAGAGTGAGGAAATTAGAGAAGCCCTGAATGTTTTTAACCCTTCTCAAGAAGACAAAGAATTTCTTATCGAGAATAGCCTTGCCCCGGTTAAGCTCGATAAGTCTGCTGTTACCTTGATTTTTGCAACAAGCAGAGATATAACCGAAATTCCTCGTGAAATTAGAAATATTCTCCAGTACAGAACGAAGAAGTTTATTGATTTCTATAGGGTAGATCCATCTCTACTGTCCAGTCTCATAACACACTATTTGGGAACTTCTGACATCGGTCCTGATACTGAGATACGAGGGATTGGAGTTGACATCAACTCTTCTGAGGTAAGGAGAACTCAAGAATCGATACTTGTTGATGCGGCAGAGAGGCGTGCATCTGACATACACATTGAAATTAGTTCAAAGGCAGTTGTTCGGATCAGGGTTAACGGAATGCTTCTAAAGATTCTTGAAACATCAAGGGAGACAGGCATCGGTATTATCAGAGCCTTTCTCAATGATGCAAGGATGAAGATTGAAGATATGTACAAGCCGCAGGGTGGAAGAATCAAGAGAATGATTGGCAATACCATTTACGATATGCGTTTGCAGGCAATTGGTCTCATAAACGGTCCGCATCTCACTATTCGTTTGCTTCCTGCTGAGGCAAATGAAGCAAGAGATCTCACAGAACTTGGATTTGAAGAAGCGCAGGCAGAGGCGTTAAGAAAGATGATCAGAAAAGAGGGCATTATTATTTTCACAGGCCCAACAGGGTCGGGGAAGACAACCTCGATGTATTCACTGCTCAGGGAGATAGATGTTCCTGAGAAAAAGATCATCACGATTGAAGATCCGCCTGAGATTTTAGTTGATTCAATATCTCAAATTGCAATTAAGCCGGAAAGAGGAATTACCTGGGAAACTGCGCTGCAGAACGCACTCAGGCAAGATCCAGATGTAATTCTTATAGGAGAAATCCGTGACTCACTCGGAGCAAAGGTTGCAATGGAGGCTGCACTCACAGGGCACCTTGTCCTCACCACATTACACGTAAAGGAGATTGAGAGTATTCCTGAACGTTTTTTGCAGTTTGCTGAAGGCACTTCTATTATCAACAGATTAACTATTGCTGATGCACTGACAGGCCTGGTTTCACAGAGACTTATACAGAAAGTTTATAAACCCACAGCAATCAAAGGACCTATGCTTGATTGGATTCGAGACATATTTACTGAGAAAGGCATTACAATCAAGGAACCTGCTGTTCTTGCAAACCACAAGGCAACGGGCAATGGATACTACAAAGGATACGACATGAGCCCGGATGGAAGAACGGTAATTGCGGAGGTTCTGTATGTTGATAACGGAGTAAAAGAGATAATTAAGAATGAATCTTCTCATGAAATTCGCAGTTACCTTGATACTCTTAATAACCATCTCACAATGGCAAAGCATGCTGCAATAAAGATCCAAAGGGGAGAAATCGATCCACGAGATGTGGCGCCTCTCCTTTAGAAATATTCACTTGGAGGTGAAAAATGTTAAAAAAAATGAAGATGAGAAAAGGCTTTACACTCATCGAAATGCTTGTTGTAGTTGGTATTATCACAGCTCTGCTTGTTATCATTGGATTTGTTGGACCAAGACTTACAAGAGGTGCAAAAGTCTCTGGATGGCAGGGGAACATTAAAGAGCTTCAGACAGCTTTAATGGTCTATGCAAACGAACACG
>Ga0210017_1000874_pt1 | contig 26283 bp, 19 predicted proteins | sample CryGeyCG2014_020_FD_183966 | JGI IMG/M metagenome (GOLD analysis project Ga0210017, IMG submission 183966) | Groundwater microbial communities from aquifer - Crystal Geyser CG08_land_8/20/14_0.20 (SPAdes) (version 2) | ecosystem: Environmental > Aquatic > Deep subsurface > Groundwater | place... | reverse complement strand
AGAATTCTCGGCTGGACGATCGTAATCATATTTGCGGCAATGATCGTCAAATCCATCTTGAAAATCAAAACCGGTAGCAAATACTTTTCACTGGCTTTTATGGCATCGTCCTTCGCGTGGTTTTTTATGAACGGTTTTACTGGCGAAGTGATCTTTGCGTGGCTGAGTCATAAAGTTGAACGCTTTCTCGGTTTAGCGACATACGGCGCGGAATTCCTTTTTGGGAATCTGGCGCTGGATAAATATTTCTTCCCGAATTCTCAGGCGTGGCCGGGTTTTGGAATGCAATTTGGATTCAGCGTTTTGCCGGTCATTATATTTTTTGCCTCGTTTATGGCGATTCTTTACCATCTCGGCGTGATGCAGATAATCGTTCAATGGATGTCGCGCTTCATGCAGTGGACGATGGGAACGAGCGGAGCCGAGACGCTTTCCTGCACGGCGAATATCTTTGTCGGACAGACAGAAGCGCCGCTGTTGATTCGCCCGTTTCTTAATGAGATGACTGTCTCTGAACTTTTAACCGTGATGGTTGGCGGCTTTGCAACAATCGCGGGCGGCGTATTGGCTGGTTATATCAAGATGGGCGTCAGCGCGACGCATCTGATCGCGGCAAGCGTCATGTCCGCGCCGGCGGCTTTGCTCGTTGCAAAAATCATATATCCTGAAACGGAACTATCGAAGACAGCGGGCGAGGTTGATTTGCCTAAAGATATTGTCCAGTCGTCGAATTTACTGGAAGCGGCGTCGTCCGGTGTTACTGACGGGTTGAAACTCGCCGCTAATGTTGCCGCCATGCTGATCGCGTTTATCGCGCTTATCGGACTTGCCGATACAATACTCTCTGTTCTTGACAGATTGATCGATGGAAGATTTTTTCATGGAACCTACCACAAATATGCGGCGGCGAGCGGTTTTTCGCCAATAGTTGGAGAATATGCAGGCTGGTTCCCTGGAAGTTTCAAGACTTTTTTCGGAACGATGCTGAAACCACTGGCGTGGGCGATGGGCGTGTCTTGGAAAAATGCGGGTGAAGTCGGCAACCTACTCGGCATCAAACTGGCGTTGAATGAATTCGTTGCATATGGCACGCTTGCTGAACTGAAAGCAAACGCCGTTATCGATCCGAAATCGATCGTCATCGCTACGTACGCTTTGTGTGGATTCGCCAATTTTTCGTCGATCGGGATTCAGATCGGCGGCATCGGCGCGCTGGCTCCGAACAGGCGGAAAGATTTGTCGAAGGTCGCTCTGAAAGCAATGTTTGGCGGCGCATTTGCATCGTGGATCACCGCTTGCATCGCCGGAATATTATTCTAAGAATCGGAAGCATGATTCGGTAATCGAAGACAAGTTGAGGGAACATTTATGAAATTGATTGTCCTTGGACCTCCCGGTGTCGGGAAGGGAACTCAAACGCATAAACTCTGTGCTGAATTAGGAATGACGCATATTTCGACGGGAAATATCTTAAGGGAAGCGATTAAAAACGGGACAAAATTGGGCGAACAGGCAAATGCTTTCATGACCAAAGGCGAGTTGGTGCCGGATGCCGTCATGCTCGGAATTATCGAGGAAAAATTGTTTGGCAAACAAGCACCGGCGAACTACATTCTGGACGGTTTTCCGCGAACCATTGCGCAGGCGGAAGGGCTGGGAAAACTATTCCAAGTTCATAAAGTATGGACTGACGCCATCATTCTGCTCGATGCGGAAGTTCGGCAGATCATCGACCGGCTTTCAGCGCGAAGAACCTGCCGGAACTGCAACGCCGTTTATAATCTGATGACGAATCCGCCCAAACAGACCGGTCGGTGCGACGCGTGCGGCGGCGATCTCTTTCAGCGCGACGACGATAGAGCCGAAACAATTGCTAAACGATTGGACATTTATACGCGGCAAACCGAACCGCTCGTCGAATTTTATCGGAAATCCGGGAACCTGAAAGTCATTTCGGCGGATGGAACTCCGGATGAAGTCTTTCAACGCATTAAAAAGGAATTGATTGGAGGTTAGTGAAAAAGTGGTGACCGTTGGCATTACTGGTGGATTAGGAGCGGGAAAAAGCGCGGCGGCGGCATTTCTGGAAGAAAAAGGCGCCTATGTGTTCAATGCCGATGTCGTTGCAAAGGAATTGCTGAAAAGTGATCCTGAAATTAAAAAGGATCTGGTTGACGCTTTCGGAGCGGATATCCTGAAAGACGGAGCGATCGATAACGAACGATTGGCAAAAGTATCCTTTGCCGGCGAAGAAAATCAGAATATCATTAATGATATTATACATCCGCGCGTAATCTTGGCATTTCGAGAAAAGCTCGAGAATCTGGATAAAAAATACGAATTGGTCGTCGTCGATGCGCCTTTGATTTTCGAATCGGGCTTCGACAATCATCTTGATCACACTGTTTTAATTTACACGCATTATAAAATACGGCTGGAGCGTGCGATCCGTCGCGGAACGATGTCCCGTGAGGAAATTCTCAGGCGCATGGAACTCCAGATGCCGGAGGAAGAAAAGCGGGAATTGGCGTCGTTTGTCATCGATAACAGCGGCACGTTGGAGCAACTGAAATCCGCGATGGAATCGCTATACAAGAAACTGATGTCGTAACTTTTTCCGTATTTTCTTAAAACATTTTTAGATTGTCGGCTGAAATTTTCAAAACGGTAAAACAGAAAGTGGAGATTTTACAGGCATTTGATTAAATTGCCTCTGCTATGATTTGTTGCGCTCGAAATAGTGAAAGAAAAAGTAGAATGCGGATCAGATTCGCGCTCGCTTTATTGATCCTCGCATTCCTTCCTGTTTTGACGAGCGCTGAATCTCCGTTTTCCATTCTAAATTTGACGCTTGTCGGAGAGAACGATTTGCGGCAGTGTGTCAATCATCAGTTGGAATTCAAATGGCAATATTCACAACCCACTGCGGAATGCTCTGTTGAGATGATCCTGTCAGAAGTACTTCTAAAGGGCGACACCGTTTTCTGGGAATCCGGGACGGTAACGATGGATCAACCGAGTTTTCAATACGTCAGCCTTGGAGATATTCAAGATGGTGCGAAATACCGATTTTCCATCCGCGCGAAGAATCCGCTTATGGAATGGTCTGATTATGCGACGCTGGACTTTGTGATGAATTCGGTTCCGGCAAAACCGGCGTTTGTTATGCCAAAAGATTTTATCTCACGCCAAAACGAAATAGAACTCAAGTTCACACCGGCGACGGACAAACAAACCAAACCGTCTGGCATTCGGTATCAGATAAAACTCTCTTCAGATTCTCTCGGGAAGAACATTCTGTTCGATCGAACGGTCGCGCCGCTAATGTCGAAGGATATGAATCTTTATCACAAGATACGTGAGCCTCTTCCGGAAAATTCCGTGTGCTACGCATGGGTACGCGCGTGGGATGCTGTCGAATATTCGCCTTGGGAGAGCCAGAGATTTTTCGTTAATCGAATTAATGAACCACCGGGGGAATTCCGGTTGCTTTCGCCGCTTTCAGGAGAAGAATTTGCCACTGCACCGAATTTATCATGGGAAACCGCGTCAGATCCGGATGAGCAATTCGGCGACGGCGTCGCGGCGTACAAAGTAGAAATTTCCGCCGACAGAGATTTTCAGACGATTGCGTTTGAAAAAAAAGTGGTAGGAAAATCCATTCAACTTGAATCGAAGGTTTTGGAAAATCACCTAAAATATTTTTGGCGCGCGACGGCAATCGATCAATCATTGTTGATGATGGTTAGCGAAAACGCCGGCGAATTTATCATCAATAGCGGAAATCGGGTGCCAGCTGTTCCGAAATTGATTTCGCCGAGCAACCGTTCCGTTTTAAAAAAATCCGAACCGCTTATTTTTCAATTGGGCGAAGACCCGGACAAGAACGACCGTCTCTCGTGCGAAATTCTGATTTCCAAAGAGGATGATCCGGAGATTCTTGCAAAGATTTCCCTGCCGGATTCTCTGCTGGAAATGGCGCGGGCGAACCTGCTGTCCGGCATAGAGGTCAGTTATGATAACGTTATCCGGATTCGGTTGTCTAACTTTACGGAATCCACTCAATTTCAAGATGGCGAATGGTATCGGTTTCAGGTGAATGTGATAGATGGTTGGGGTGGAAAAACGACTTCTGATTGGACGACATCTGTGTTTCGGTTCGATGACGAAATCAATCAACCGCCTCTGCCGCCAATCGATGGATTCTCGCCCGACTCGGCCATTGTTCAAACGCTGTATCCCGTTATGAAGTGGTCGCGCGGAACCGATTCCGATGTTGGCGATAGATTGAGTTATCAGGTCATTCTGAGTCGCGACAGGAATTTCACCGGGCGCACGTACATCGTTCAGTCCACCGCGTATGATAAGACAGAACTCACCATCACGATGCCTCTGCTCGAAAACAGCACATATTTTTGGAAAGTCAGGTCAATTGATCTGGAAGACGCGCGTTCGGATTGGTCGGACGTTCATTATTTCGGCGTCAATCATTTCAACGAGCCGCCGTCCGGACCTGTCGAACTTATTTCTCCGCGAAGTCTGGAGGAACTGAATCCCGAAAGCTGTTTCTGGTGGAAAAAAGCGTCCGATCCCGATCCCGGCGATTCGATTGGCTACATCTTGGAATTGTCGGAATTCTCCGATTTTATCCAGCCGTCTATCAGTTACCGGATCGAACTGAGACGGACATTGCCATGGAAAGGGATGAACCCGCCCGACGATCAGGCAATAGGAATTCGATTGGCAGATGTTCCCGGTCGGGACTCGCTCAAAGACAATACGATGTATTATTGGCGGATCATGGCGATGGACAGACAGCAACTTGCCAGCCCTCCCCCGGATGAAATGCCGCGCGTCGCTTTTAACCAAATCAACAATTCGCCAACGACAATCGCCAGCGGTTTTTCTCCCAGAAACGGCGAAATCGTCAAGACTCAGATGCCAGAACTCCGGTGGGAGCCGTCGCAAGATCCGGACTTCGTGGATCTGCACATGTACATTTCGTATGAACTTCAGATTTCGCAAAGTTCCCAGTTCATCGACTCCCAGACCGAGCGGTTCGAGACGGCGCGGGGGCAGAATTTTTTCAGCGTTCCGAAGCTGCTGTCTGAAAATCAAAAGTGGTTTTATCGCGTCCGGGCAAAAGACAATCACGGCGCTCGTTCGGATTGGTCGTCGATCAACTCGTTTATCACGAATGCCATTTCGGAGGCGCCGTTGGCGGTTACTGAAGGATTGTTACCGAAAGATTCCATGATTGTCGATACGCGAAAACCGCTCATCAGCTGGTTGCCATCCAGCGATCCCGATCCAAACCAAAGTTCTCGCGACCTGACCTATACGGTGAAGTATTATCCAGCCGACGAGCCCAAAAAATCGGCGGAAGTTACGACTAAAGCCGGTGTGACCAGTATCCAGCTTCCGCAACTTGCCGAAGATAAATATTACCGGTATCAGGTAATGGCAGTGGATCCGGACGGTAAAAAATCGGTGTGGTCAAAACACGTGATTTTCGGCGTCAATTCCGTCGATGAACCTCCGAAGCCGTTTTTAATGGTTTCGCCATTTTATGAGGAAGATTCCGTCACGGTTGATGCCGTATTTACTTGGAATCGGGCGATCGATAAAGACCCGGGCAGTCACGTATCCTATCATTTTTTTTATGGATTCGACAGTTCGTTTGTCACCAACACGATCGAAGTCGTCATCGATCCACCGTCCCAAAATGATTCGATCGTAACCTATTATCCGGTTCATCGGTTTCAAAACGGCGCGCGATATTTCTGGAAACTCGCCGCCGTTGATAACTCCGGGCTCTGGCGCTGGGCGTCCAATTCTCAGACGAAACCGTTTCCTTTTAATACGATTGGCTATCGGCGTACGCAATCTACGGCATTCGGACCAACCAAGTTTCAACTGCACCAGAATTATCCGAATCCGTTCAACACGACGACACGAATTCAGTACGAAGTTTCTGAGAGCGGTGACGTGGATGTCGTCATGTATAATGTACTGGGGAAAGCTGTCAAGATTTTAGCATCGCGAAATCATTCTCCCGGCATCTACGATGTCTATTGGGACGGAACCGATGAGGCGAACAACTCGCTACCCGGCGGAATGTACCTGTGCCGCATGAGCGCTTCGGGCTTCGTCTCGCACAAGAAAGTTCTGCTGATGAGGTAGGATTCGGTAGATTGGGTTAAATAGGTTAAGTAGGTTAATTCAATTGATTATGCCTATCTGCATAGGGCGGATTGGTTGGGTCAGAATACCTGTTAAGTTAGAAAAATAAGGCTCGTTATTTTTAAAATTGCTTAACTTATAAATGGACAGTGTTTTATGAAATTCAACAAAATCACTTCTAAGGGTATGTATGAATAAACATAATGCGACCTGTAAAGAATTTGAAATCAAGCTAAAACAAGCCGAGAAACGAATCCAGCGGGCTGACGAGAAGTTGAGGTATTTGTTTTCCTCGAGCGCCGCGGTCATCTATACTATACTATAAAGACTCCAGGTGACTTTATCGCAAATTTCATGAGTCCGAATATTTTCCAACTAACTGGCTACCAGCCAGAGCAATTTATCAACGATTCAAAATTCTGGATCGATCATATTCATCCTGAAGATATTGACCGTCTTTCAGCCGAATCAATACAAGTATTAACAAACGATCGTTCCACTTACGAATATCGTTTCCTATGCCAGAACGGATCATATATCTGGGTGCGAGACGAAGTAAAACTGATCCGGGATGAAAAAGGCGAGCCTCTCGAGACAGTAGGCTATTGGATAGACATAACTGCGCAAAAGCAGACGGAAGATGCACTCAGGGAAAGTGAATTGCGACTCAAACAGGTATCAGAACATACACAAGGATGGATTTGGGAAGTGGATAGAGAGGGGGTATATACTTAAGCAAGTCCTGTTATTAAATCGTTACTGGGTTGTAAACCTGAGGAAATTGTCGGGAAGAAACACTTCTACGATTTTATTGCTCCTGATATTAGGCGCGAAATTATGAAGGCGGTATTTGAAATCTTTTCTAGGAAAGAAAGTTTCAAGAAATTAGAAAATCCAAATATTCATAAAGACGGCCATATTGTAATTCTTGAATCTAGTGGCTGCCCTGTTATCGACAAGCAAGATAATCTTATTGGTTACCGAGGAGTTGATTCTGATATTACCGAGCAGAAAAATACTGAAGAATTCTTGCGCACCCAAAACAGGTATCATAAAATAAGAGCCGATCTCTGGAAAATCGCAAATGATTCTTATGGTTCCGAATCCGATATCATCCAGAAGATGCTAACCTTTGTTGGTCCTGAACTGAATGTCAGTCGCGCCACCTTCCTCAAACTTAATCCTGATATAAAAGAATATGTTGTCGAAAGTCAGTGGTTTACAGCGGACGCCGGTCCATCTCAAAACCAATCTATTAGTTTTAGAAAGGCAAAACTGCTGTTTGGTCGCAAATATGCCGTACTACCCAGAGATTTAGTACCCGGCATCAAACAGTACATCACCAGAAAATTTAAGAAAGACGGTATTTATTCTTATCTTGCAGTACCGTACAGTGATCAAAAAAATCCATCAGGTTTATTTACTTTTTCCGAATGCCGCTATGCTCGCCAATGGAGCCAGATTGAAATCGATGCTCTCCTGGAAATTGTTAATATTATCACACTCAAAAGCGAAGAAATCAAAACACAACACGCTATCCATGAAAGTGAAGCGCGATTAATGGAATCAGAAGAACGCTTCCGCAATCTGTACGAAAATGCCACCGTCGGGCTCTATCGGACGACACGAGACGGAAAAATTCTTCTCGCTAATCATGCTCTGATCAGCATGCTAGGCTATTCTTCTTTCGATGAACTCGCTGTTAGAAATCTTGAAGTAAATGGTTTTGAACCCTCCTATCCGCGCGCCCAATTCATCGAATTGATCGAAAAAGAAGGCGAAATCCGAGGATTTGAATCGAACTGGAAACGACGGGATGGATCAATTATTTTCGTCAGGGAAAGCGCCGGCGCTGTCCGTGATTCCCATGGAAAAACTCTGTACTATGACGGCACAGTGGAAGACATAACCGAGAGCAGGCAAGCCGAAGGAGCCCTTATAACAACCGAGCGTATTTATCGCCATGCCATTACAAAGGCCGGGGGCGTCCCTTATCAGATCGATTACGCCAGTCGCAACTATATTTTCCTGGGTGAGGGCATTGAAAGCCTGACAGGATATTCCCCCACGAGATGACTGGCCTATTATTTATGAGTCGATTGCGACAGACCGAAGCATACGGGGAATACAAAGATTTGCCGCGTCTGAAACGCGAGCAACTGACTCTGCAGGGCAAAATCAGAGAATGGCGTGAGGATGATCTGTTCGAGCGGAAAGATGGTTCTCTGGTTTGGTTGGCTGACCATTCCGTACCTCTGTTTGATAAAGAGGGAAGGATTACTGGCTCGCTGGGCATCCTGATGGACATCACCGAGCGCAAGCGGGCGGAGGAGCATGCCCGCTTCCAGGCTTATTTATTGCAGAATGTGTTTGACGCGGTTATTGCATCGGACACCGACGGTAGAATTCAGGCCTGGAACAATGCCGCAGAAAGGATTTATGGTTGGAAAGCGGAGGAAGTTCTCGGTCAGAAATTCCATGACATTATGCAACCCGAGTATCTCAACCAGTCCAGAGAAGAAGTGTTTGTTAAAATAGATCGGGATGGCATCTGGTCAGGTGAAATGATGCAGTATTGCAAAGACGGGAAAACCGTTGACGTACGAAGTACTATTTCGGTTCTGAAAGATTCAGCGGGTAATTTTTCCGGAAGAGTCTCCGTCAATCATGACATCACTGAACGCAAGCGGGCTGAAGAAACTAAGAAAATCCTGGAAGCGCAGCTTCAGCATGCCCAGAAACTTGAAAGTTTGGGTACGCTCGTCGGAGGTATCGCCCATGATTTCAATAACATCCTCGCAATAATCATTGGTCACACCTCTTTAATTGAAATGGGAGACATGCAGATGGAACGGATGACTGCCAGCCTTCAGGCGATTCAGAAAGCCGGACAACGTGCGTCGGCGTTAGTCAAACAACTATTGACATTCGCCCGAAAAGATGAACCCAATTTGCAGGCGGTCAGTATTAACCAGATCATCGAAGAACTGATGAAATTATTTGCCGAAACCTTCCCGAAAACGATTGAGATCAATAAGCAAACTGGAAAGGTGCCTTTCGTATTGGGCGACGCCGGTCAACTTCAGCAGGTTTTACTGAACCTCTGCGTGAACGCCCGCGACGCCATGCCGAATGGTGGTTCACTAACGATCCAAACGGATACTATGATGGGCGATGTCGTCCGATTGCTCTTGCCGCCAGCATCCGCATCAGAATATATCCGGATTAAAGTCTCGGATACCGGCATGGGCATGAGTGAATTGACAATCAAGCGTATCTTTGATCCATTCTTCACGACAAAAGATTTTGGGAAAGGAACCGGTTTAGGACTCTCGATTATCTATGGCATTGTAACTAACCACAACGGTTTCATTCTTGTTGATAGCGCCGAGGGAAAAGGAACGACATTTACTGTTTATTTGCCCGTTCCTCAAGAGGCTGAATCACTGGAAATTTCGACAGATCAAACCAACGGAGATATTGCGGGTGGAAATGAAACCATCCTCATTGTAGAAGATGAAAATATGGTGTGGAAACTTTTTACAGGAAGTTCTGGAGAAAAAAGGATACCACGTGATAACGGCGGTCGATGGTAAAGCCGGTTTGAAGACATACGGTGAACAAAGATCAAAGATCGACTTAATCATCAGCGATATCGGCTTGCCAATCATGAACGGGATCGAACTCTTTGAACGACTTATCGTAGCATATCCGGAGGTGAAAGTGATCATTGCCAGCGGCTACATTGAGCCGGATAAGAAATCCGATCTGCTGTCTCGCGGATTGAAAGCGTTCATCCAGAAGCCGTATCGACCGTCGGAAGCCTGGACAAGAGTCCGAGAAGCGTTAGATGCGCCTCTGGCAACTGACTGATTACTGGTGAACTTATAGCCCGCCGCTTTACTCTTCCCGTTGCATCGGAAAGTGATCGATATTAGCCTCTTTGAACAGTTCGCCGCAAACGTGGAATCCGTGTTGTTCGTAAAAAGAGCGGAGATGCGCCTGTGCGTGCAGTGTGAATTTTTTATATCCGCGAGATTTGGCGATGTCGAGCATGAAATCCACGATTTGATGCCCGTAGCTTTTCCCGCGAAAATCCTTCCGGACAGCGATGCGTTCTAATTTAGCAAAATCTTCGATGAAGCGAATTCTGCCTGCCGCAAACGGTTCGCCGTCGATTTCACCGAGAATGTGAGTCGCCGAGTTTTCATAATCATCCATTTCGATGGCATACGGCACGTTTTGTTCTTCCAGAAACACGATGCCGCGAACAATAAAAACCTTTATCAGGTCGTCGGGATTAGTTGCAATTCTGAACATTTTTGCTTTGTTGATAGAAAATTATCCGAGAATGCTAGCGATGAGTTGATGGAGAATTGTCAATCCAAGTTCGATCAATCCATCGGGAAAATCGTAAGCGGCGTCGTGCAGGTCGGGATGATTTTTTCCGGCTCCGATTCCGAAATAGGCGCCGGGAAATCGGGATGTGAAGTATCCGAAATCTTCCGACCAGCGAAACGGTTTCTCGAGTTTGATTAATTCCAATCCGCAGGATTCGGCGGCATTTCGAACTTGTTGAACGGTTTCAGTTTGATTGATGCAGGAAGGGAAAACGTCGCGATAGGAAAATTCACACGCCAGATGATGTTTTTCAGATATTCCCTGAATCAGTCTCACTGTTTCAGATTTCAAGAAATTGAGCCGATTATCTGTGTAAGCGCGAAGAGTCGCCATAACGACGGCGTCGCCAGGGGTCGTTCCGAATGCGACTTCGCCGAGACGCGCATGAATGACGGTGAGCAATGTAAAATCTTCACTCGAATCGGGAGCATGATGAACCGCGTTCAGTGCTTGAATTGTCTCAGCCATCGCCAGCGCGGGACTGACGGCGGATTCGGGATGCGAGGCGTGCGACGGATGTCCGGTTAGCGTCGCGATCATTCCGCACGAAGCCGCACTAAATGTTCGATCTTTGATGATAACCTTACCAAAAGGAAATCCGGGTAAATTGTGAAATCCGAAAATAAGGTCGATGGGAAATTGGCTGAAGTTTGTGTCGGCAAGAACGCGGCGCGCGCCTTCGCCAGTCTCTTCCGCAGGTTGGAAGATCAGGATAACTTTTCCAGATTTCAGCGGCTGTTGTGCGATCAAATGTGCCAATCCGGCGAGAATTGTCATCTGTCCGTCATGTCCGCAGTGATGCGAAATGCCGGTGATTTCTGACTTATACGGCAAATCTGTTTTTTCGTGAATCGGCAGAGCGTCCAATTCCGTACGGATGGCGACCGTTATTCCCGGCTGACCGCTGTCGAATACAACCAGAAAGCCGTGACCGCCGATATTTTGAACAATTTGACTTGGTTTGGAATGCGCCGAAATAAATCGGATGAGTCGCTCGGCGGTTACTTGTTCTTCATTCGACAATTCCGGATGCCGGTGGATTTCTCGGCGCAGGTCGATGAGATCAGATAAAAATGATTGTGAAATCATCCTATTGAAATTCTCAAGTTCAGTGATCGGTTAATCGATGTCGAAGATTTTTCCGGGATTGAGGATATTCTTCGGATCGAAGGCGAGTTTAACACGGCGCATCAGTTCGATGGACGTCGGCTCCAGCGCCTGCCCGATGAATGCTTTCCGTTTGTGACCGATGCCGTGTTCGCCGCTGATCGTTCCGCCGCACGCGACGGTCTTGTCATACAAATCCCAGAGAATCGTCGGCAATAATTCGTCCCACTTTTTCATCGACATCTCCGGTTTTTTCACGATTGTCGCGTGAAGATTTCCGTCGCCTGCATGTCCGTAACACGGAATGACGACGTCATATTTTCCCGCGAGTTTTTCGATTTCTGGGAGAATTTTCGGAATGGAGGCGAATGGAACGACGATATCTTCGAGACTTTGTATTGGTGAATAGACTTTGAATGCCTCGGCGATGTTGCGCCGGACTTTCCAAACGCGCTCTTGTGTTGTGGCGTTGTCGGCTACGAAAACGTCGATGGCGTCATTCTCCAGGCAAAGTTCGCCGATGGTTTCATATTCCTTTTCGAGTTGTTCCATGCTGTTGCCATCAACTTCGATGAGTAACATTGCTCCCGCGTCTTCATTCGGCAAATGTTCGTTCAGATATTTGTACGAAGTCTGGAACGAGAGTTTGTCCATGAACTCGATGGAAGTTGGGATGACGTGTCCCATCGTCATGATCGTCGGGACGATGCGAATAGCGGATTCGGCGTCTTTGAACATGACGAGCAGATCGATCTTTTCCGTTGGAAGCGGAAGCAGTTTGATGTAAATCTTGGTGAAGATTCCGAGTGTGCCTTCCGAACCGACCATCAGTTTAATAAAGTCGTAACCGACGACGTTTTTCGACAATTTACCGCCGAGATGTATAATTTCACCTTCGGGCGTGACGACTTCAAGACCGATGATGTAACGATCGGTGACGCCATATTTGACCGCGCGTCCGCCGCCCGCATTTTCGGCGACATTTCCGCCGATGAAGCAACTCTCGACGCTCATGGGGTAGCCGGCGAAGAACAATCCGTAGGCTTTCAGTTTCTCGTTGATTTCGTTCGTCACGACGCCCGGTTCCACGACGACGACAAGATTTTCCTTGTCTATTTCCAAGATTTCGTTCATGCGTTCCAGCGAGAGAGAAATCCCACCGTGGAGCGGCACCGCGCCGCCCGAAAGTCCGCTTCCCGCGCCGCGCGGCGTGACCGGGATATTTTCACGGTTCGCCAACTTCATGATTTTGGAGATTTCCTCAGCAGTTCGTGGCTTGACGACGGCTTCCGGCATGTGCGCGTAATGCTTTTCGGCGACTTCGTCATGTGAATAGGGTTCCATTTTATCTGGTTCGCCGAAGATGACGTACTTCGCGCCGACAATGGATTTGAGTTCATCAACGATTGGTGGATTGATCAAATTATACGTGTAATGAGACATAATAAACCTCCGCTAAAGAGACTTTTGTTGTTTCAATGCTTTCAGTTTGCCGATGAGAACCGGCAAAATTTCAAACAGGTCGGCGGCGATTCCGTAATTCGCGACCTGAAAAATTTGCGCATCCGGATCACTGTTAATGGCAATGATATTTTCCGCAGTTTTGATTCCCGCGAGATGTTGGACCGAACCGGAAATCGCGATGGCGATATAGAGTTTCGGACTGACGGTTTTGCCGCTCAATCCAACTTGATGTGGATAGGTTGCCCAGCCGAGATCAACCGCGTCGCGCGAGGCGCCAACTGCGGCGCCGAAAATGCCGGCGAGTTCGTGAATCATTTGGAAATTGTCACTTTTCTTGAAGCCTTTTCCGCCGGCGATAATGATTTCAGCATCCTGAATGCTTCCGCCTTCTTCAATATTCGCTTTGAAGCCAAGTCGTTTGACGCGGCTCTTCAGCAGATTTGGATCGATACTTTCGTAAATAATTTCGCCGGTGTGAGTGGTATCTGCCGGAAGTGGTTTATTCGAGTGCGGGCGAACCGTTGCCATTTCTGGTCGGCACGTTGGCGTTTTGATTGTTGCCAAAATGTTTCCGCCGATCGCCGGGCGCGTCTGGATGAGACAACCGGTTCCGTTTTCGATGTCAAGATCGGTGCAGTCCGCAGTTAATCCGGTATTGCATTTGACGGCGAGCGCGGGCATGACGGTTCGTCCCGTCGTTGTGGCGCTGGCAATCAGAATTTCAGGTTGATATCGTTGGATTAAACAAAGAAAAGTGTTTACATAGGGTTCCGGAAGAAAGTGCTCCAGCGAGGGACTTTCGACGACGATAACACGGTCGGCTCCCCGGTGGATCAATTCCTGCAAACCTTCTGTGTTAATTTGTTTGCCGAGCATGATCGCGACGAGTTTGACGCCGCGTTTATCCGCCAACGCGCGTCCGCGCTTTAGGAGTTCGTACGAAACGAGTTTGACTTTGCCATCTTCCTGTTCGCCGAGAATCCAAACATCTGTATATGACATTTTTAGTTCCTTAAATGATTTCTTTGGATTGGAGATAATTGATGAGCCCATCGACGGCGATTTCGATCTCGTGCTCGTCTTTCGGCTGGACGACTTCGCCGTTCCGTGCAACCTGCGGGGTCGAGATTTTAACAACACGGGTCGGTGAACCTTGAAGACCGAGATTTTCCGTCAATGCATCAATTTCGGTCGGGCCCCAGACTTCTAATATCATTTTCTTCGCTCTCAGGTTGCCGCGCAGAGTCGGTAGTCGGGGATAATTCAGTTCCTTGACGACGGTGAGCAAGCAGGGAAGCGCGATTTCCAGCGTTTCGTAGCCGGATTCGACCATACGTTCGACGATGAGACTTTCCGGACGAATTTCAACGATGGCGCTGATGTATGTTGCGAATGGAATGTCTAACCATGCGGCGATTCCTGGACCGACTTGACCGGTGTCGCCGTCGGTGGCGCGTTCGCCGCAGAGAATCAGGTCAAAATTTCCAAGTTTCCGGATCGCTTGAGAAATGACGTAAGAAGTTGCCCACGTATCGGCTCCCGCAAAGGCTTTATTGCTCAGTAAAATGCCGGTATCGCAACCCATGGCGATGGCTTCTTTAATTGCCAGTTCCGCTTTCGGAGGGCCCATCGATAACACGGTTGACATTCCGCCTTGTGTATCGCGGATTTGGATAGCCGCTTCGATAGCGTATAGATCGAGCGGGTTGATAATCGACTCGACACCTTCGCGCACCATTGTTCCGGTGACGGCATCCATTTTCACGTTGCTGGTTTCCGGAACCTGCTTGATCGGCACAATAATATTCACCCAATTCTCCTTCTATTTGAGATAAATCCGGTTATCTGGTGAAAAATCGTTTCAAAGACCGGATGTCGTGTAAAGTCATCAATTCTCTTTTTTATCGGGAAGTTTGGACTTCATGCCTTCGACCAGTTCTTTGACTTCGTCGAATTTCGATCGAATTTTTTTGATCAACTCCACGTCCGTATCGCGAACGTTCTCCGTTTCCAGATTGTCCATGAATCTCCATCTCCGTATTTACTTGTCCTGTTTACATTCTATTGTGTTAAAACAGTATGAAATTTTATCAACTAACGGGCAGTAATTTAAAAATTTCGACAGGATAAAAAAGCGAAAATCCGCTATTGTCGTAAAGACGGCATTTTGAAAAACCGGTGGCGCCAATTAAGTTTGGTATTATTTTTTGACGAAACAGGAATTGCAATGAAAATTGTCAACAACCGAAAGGAAAACAGATGAGTGGAATCAAGATCGTAGTCGGCGTGGATATTGGAGGAACAAATACTGGATTCGGTCTGGTTGAGCCAAGCGGAAAAATACTTGCAAAAGGCGCGATGCCGACCCATGCGGAACAGCCTGCCGAAGACTTTTTTCGGAGGCTTTTTGAGGAAATTGATTTGCTCTTTCGTGAAAATCCCGAACGGTTCGAAGTGTGTGGTGTCGGAATCGGTGCTCCGAATGCCAATTACTATACTGGCAGGATTGAGAATCCACCGAATTTGAGTTGGAAAGTCGTCGATGTCGTTGCAATCGTGAAAAAATATTTAGACGTTCCGGTCGCTCTCACGAACGACGCCAATGCGGCGGCGCTTGGCGAAATGCAGTTCGGGAATGCGCGCGGCATGAAAAATTTTGTCGAGATCACACTTGGAACCGGTCTCGGAAGCGGAATCATTGTCAATGGCGAACTCGTCTATGGACACGACGGCTTTGCGGGTGAAATGGGACATCTGATGATCGAACGAGACGGTCGCGCCTGTGGTTGCGGCAAGCGCGGCTGTTTTGAAGCCTATGTGTCAGCAACGGGACTTGCAAGAACTGCCATCGAATTATTGGTAACGGAAACCGACAAAAGTTCGCTTAGGGCGATCCCAACTCAACAAATTACCTCAAAATCGGTCTATGAAGCCGCAATTTCCGGCGACGTGATCGCTCAAAAAGCATTTGAAATTACCGGTAGATTGCTTGGAGAAACGCTTGCTAACACCGTCGAATATCTCAGTCCGGAAGCGATTTTCCTGTTTGGAGGAATGGCGGCGGCTGGCGATTTGATCTTTAAACCGGCGAAGGAACACATGGAGAAAAACCTGTTGCCAATTTTCAGGAATAAGGTCAAAATCCTTCCTTCTGGGTTAGCGGAAAATGAAGCGGCGATTCTCGGAGCCGGGGCGCTGATCTGGCACGAACTGAGCAAAAACGTCTGAAGGTTTTTGAATTGTTATCATTTTGATAAGTGCCTGTTGCAATACTAAATTTATGGAAGTATATTCTGTTGATATGAAATCTTACGACCTGATTGTCAGACTAATTATGAAATGAATAAAACAAATCTTAGCGGGAAATATGTACTTTTTTTTACCTTGTTCACTTTATCTTTGGTTTTGGTTTTGATTTTTAATCTATTTACAATGAATCGGCAAAATAACCGCCTGAAAGAACCGACGAAGATCTATTTTGTTGATAATATGTCTTCGGCGCATTTGGAAATCATTCGCCGCTTCAACGAAAAAAACAAAAACGAGATCGAGATCGTTCCAATTAATCTTCCTTTCACCAAGTTTTCGACGAATGAACGGAAAGAACTGATTGCCCGGTCATTGAGAGATCGCGATAGCCGTATCGATATCTTTGCCGTTGATCAGATTTGGGCGCCGCGTTTTGCGAAATGGGGTGAACCGCTGGCGAAATATTTTTCACAAAAAAATCTCTCTAATCTGATTCGTCCGGCGCTTTCGACCTGTTATTTCAATCAAATGCTTGTTGGGGTTCCGCTCTACATAGATTTGGGCGTTTTGTATTACCGGCGCGATCTTCTGAGGAGGTTCACGGACGAAAAACACTTTGAGGCGAGATTGAAGCAATCAATAACGTGGGAAGAAATGATCGAACTGTCACGAAAATATGGCGTTGATGGGAATTTCTACCTATTTCAAGGCGATAGTTATGAAGGGCTAATCTGCAACTATTTCGAGATTTTCTTTGCTTTGGGCGGAAACATTCATAATGGAAATATGCTTCGTTTCAATACCAAAGAAGGGCGAAAAAGCGCCGCGTTTATGGTGGACTTGATTCACAAATATCGTTTATCTCCAATTGAAGTGACGACATTTAACGAGCAGGATTCTTATTTCTGGGCGCTCAAACATGACGCGCCATTTTTCAGAGGCTGGTCGAGTTTTTTAAAAGATATGAAAGTTCCAGATTCCGATTCAGCCAAGGTTCAACTTCTCGGTATGGCCTGTTTGCCTCATTTCGACGGTCGGCAACCGGTCACGGTTTTCGGTGGCTGGAATCTGATGATTTCCAAACATTCGACAAAAAAAATGGAAGCGGTTAAATTTCTGGAGTTTGTTCTATCCAAAGAATCCCAAGAAACGCTTCTGCGCTACTCCGGATATCTGCCCATTCGTCAGGATATTTACGATGATCCGGAGATTCTGAAGGGATTTCCTTATCTCGTGGAAATCAAACAGATGATGCATTACGGCGTCCACCGACCTCCACTGGCGGATTATACCAAGATATCTGACATTTTATCGTTTCATCTTGGAAAAGCACTAAAGGGCGAGATAAACGTAAAGACCGCCTTGGAAGAGGTGGATAAAACCATCGAATCCAAGCAACATTTTATTAAATAAACTATACGATCGATGAACCGCGTTCTGAACCGATTGCAACGTTACCGATTTGAAGTCCGGCATTTTATCATTTTCTTTATCGTTCTGGCAACATTCCAGCTTTTTCTTTCGTATCTGCATAAAGTTTCCAGCCGGAACCTCATTGAACAGAGCATGAGCCTATACCGGAAAGATTCGGCGGTTCGCCTCGCTAATCTGACGACGACGTCGCTCGAACTTATCGTCGAACAGAGTCTCACGAATCCCGTTCAAACCAAAGCCAATTCACGAAAAATCATTCAGGTGTTCAACATCATCATGAATCAACAGACGCTTCAGCAGAATGTGGACCAACTATGCGTCGTTTTCAGTTTCGGCGGGAAGCCGTTCATCATCGATCAGGGCGAAGAACTTTATGCATTGTTATTTCACGACCAGATTCCGGATCAGAAACATAAATCAGTCTATGCCGAAGCGATCCGGCGTTACAGGGAAGCGAAGGATGAATTATTGCAGACTGAGCAGATCAATTGTACTTGGGACAATGTTCAATCGTTTCATGTGTTGGTTCCTTTTGTGCTGAGAGGCGAATTCGAAGGTGTCGTTTATATGAAGATATCGCCCGACCTGAGCAAGATTGTCCGGGAAATTTCAACCGTTTATGACGAGACAAGCATCGTTTTCACTGCGTTGATTTTGTTTGGTTTGTTGGCAATGTTTTACATTACGTCCTACACCGTCAAAGAACGCGATCATGCACAGGAACTTCTGTTTAAGGAACGGGAAGATCAGATCAAGAGCGACATCGAACACCAGAAAGAGGCGCTCTTCACCAAACGTATTTATCACGCGCATCACAAAGCGGAAAAGATCATGGGATTTATTAAGGAGGAAATCCGAAACTTGTCGGAAATGAACATCTCCGCCTTCAAACATGTCGCCACGAAATACTCGAATTTTATCTCACGGGTCATCTATGATATGAAGTGGTTTGAACCGCCGATCCATGCGACACGCAACCCGATTTTCAGTACGGATATCAATCAGGTGATTCATTTTTTAGTCGAATACGTTTTCCAGCGCGTCTATGAAAAAAACAGTGCCTGTGAGTTCAAACTCGAACTCGATCCGGCGCTTCCGCCGGTTCAGATCAACGAATATGTGATCTGGGAAATTCTCGAACCGCTGATTCAGAACTGTGTCGATCATAATCAGGGGCAAAATGTCATCATTACAATTCAAACGAAATATGAGCCGTCGGAAGAGCGTTCAACGATTCATATTCGCGATAATGGAAAAGGAATCGACTCGGATCTACTCGCTTTCAATGAAGAAAGTGTCCGGAAAATTTTTCTGGAAAATACGTCAACCCGGGAGAATAGTATCAACTCCGGATACGGTTGTTACATTGCTTATGAATTGAGTGTCAATCGCTGTGGTTGGTCGTTAGACGTTCAAAATGCGGAAACAGGCGGCGCCGTTGTCGTCATTACCGTTCCAAATGGATAATTCTAAACCTTAGTCGCATGAAGCCGATTGGAGAATCAAGATGATTAAAAATACCATCCGCCTGCTGTTAATCGAAGACGAAGCGTTTGATGTGCGGCGGATACAAAACACGCTCAAACCGTACGAGAGAATCATCATTTCGGATATCGTTTCCAGCGGGGGCGACGCGCTGAAACTGATCGCTCAAAATGATTATGATGTTGTGGTGATGGATTTTCAGATCGCGGGCGGCATTATGGGTGAGGAATTGATTCGGGAAATCCGGAAACTTAACGCCACGGTTCAGATTATCGCCATCACCAAGATGACGATTTACCAGACCAATTTTGACTTTGCGAACCGGCTAATCCGCGCTGGAGCATTTTGGTTTTGCACGAAGTATCCGGTCGATATTGAAAATTTTATCTATCAGCCGACGGACTTCATCCTGAGCATTGTCAATGCTTACGAAAAACGCCGGTTGGAAATCGACCGGGAACACTCGAAAAACAAGTTGAGTCGGACGGTCAGCGATATTTTATCGCGGAAAGTCATCATTGGTGTATCATCGGCAATTCAGGAACTTCGGGAGCAGATACGCAAATACGCCGATGCCAATGCAAATGTGTTGATCTACGGAAAATCCGGAACGGGTAAGGAACTTGTGGCGACGAATATTCACTATTTAAGCAGTCGCAAACTCGAGAACTTTGTGCCAATTAACTGCGGTGGCATTCCGCGTGAACTGATCGAAAGTGAATTGTTCGGATTCGAGAAAGGATCATTTACCGGTGCGCAAGACAGTCGGTCGGGTCTTTTTGAACAGGCGAACAATGGAACGATTTTTTTAGATGAAGTCAGTGAGTTCCCGCTCTCGGCGCAGTCAAAACTTCTGCGCGTTTTGCAGGACGGACAAATTGAAAAGATCGGTAGAAAACAACGTTACGAGGTCGATGTCCGCGTCATTTCCGCCACGAATAAAGACCTTGAGAAAATGGTCAGCGACAAGGAATTTCGCGAAGACCTTTTTTATCGGTTGAACGTACTTCAAATTTACGTCCCAACGCTTCAGGAACGACCGGAAGATATTCCGGTTCTCGCCGACCATTATCTCCGGCGGTACTGCCACGGTTTGGGGCGAGCGGTTCCGGAATTTGAGCCCGGTGTGATGGATGTGCTGACCGATTTTTCGTGGCCGGGAAACGTCCGGCAACTTCAGAATACGCTTCAACGTATGATTTTTCTCAGTAGCGAAGAATCTATCTCGAAGAAAACGGTATTGGTATCAATCGGTGCAAAAAATTTCCAACCGGATATGCGGGTAACCTATCGGTTTGATAAAAATCAAATCTTGCCGCTGACAGAAATCGAACGGCAGTTCCGGAAAAATTATATGCAGTTCGTTCGCGAAAATAGCAAAACGGATGCTGAGGCCGCTAAAAAACTTGGACTCGCTCCACCGAATTATTATCGTATTTCTAAGGAATTGGGAATGAAATGACAGAGATGAATCCACAAGACGTCTGGTCGTTTCTAAAATAATAACTCGTTCTTATCGTTTTGATAACCAAGTGGATGGTTTTTGTTGTGCCCGGCTAATCGAACACTCTGGATGCAATTTTAAATGTGGTTGGCTTAGTTGTTGCCATTTTTTTAAATGAGATGTATAACCGATCTACCCGGAGAAAATGTTGCTGAAATACCTGACGAATCTCGATGTTTTGTTGCTATTTTTGTATTTTGCAGGCACGATGCTTGTCGGGCTCTATTTTTCCCATAGGGAGCAGACGAGTTCTGATTATTTTTTAGCGGGTAGAAACGTCGGCTGGCTTGCTATCGGTTGTTCGCTGTTTGCGACGAATATTTCGAGCGAGCATTTCATTGGCTTGGCAGGTGCGGGAGCGAGTAGCGGTATGGCTGTCGGGCATTTTGAATGGATGGCGTGCTTTTTTGTTTTGCTTTTAGGTTGGGTATTTGCGCCACTGTATCTAAAATCTGGTGTTTATACAATGCCGGAATTTCTTGAACTTCGCTACAACCGTTCCTGCCGGATTTATCTGACGACAATCTCAATTATTGCTTACATCATGACCAAGATTTCCGTGACTCTTTATGCGGGCGGATTGCTTTTGAATCAAATTCTCGGTTGGGATATGGTGACGTCGGCTTGTGTGATGGTGATTCTGACGGGAATCTATACGATTGCGGGAGGCTTTGGGGCAGTGGTTTACACCGAAATTGTTCAAACGGTCGTTCTTATTAGTGGCGCATTGCTCCTGACTGTATTTGGATTAAATGAGGTCGGTGGATTATCCGGTTTGAAAACTGCATTGCCTGCCGATTTTTTCCAAATGTTCAAACCGGCGAGCCATCCGGATTTTCCGTGGACGGGAATTATTTTCGGCGCTCCGATCCTTGCTGTCTGGTATTGGTGCACCGATCAGGTGATTGTTCAGCGTGTGCTGAGCGCCCGGGATATCAATAATGCTCGGACTGGGACAATTCTTGCTGGATTTCTGAAAATATTGCCGGTTTTTCTGTTGATTTTGCCGGGCATGATTGCACTGGCGCTCTTTCCCGGAATCAAAGGTGATGAGGCGTATCCGACACTTGTAATTAGTCATTTATTGCCGTCGGGCGTGCGCGGTATTGTCATCGCCGGACTTCTGGCGGCGATGATGTCGTCGCTTTCCAGTACATTCAACAGCAGTTCGACGCTGATCACAATGGATCTCTACAAACAAATTCGTCCGATGGCAACGGAGCGCCAGCTTGTTCTCATGGGACGATTGGCGACAACACTTTTGGTTGTTATCGGCATACTTTGGATTCCGCTGATTCGAAGCATCAGCCCGCATTTGTTCATTTACCTTCAGAGTTTGCAGGCATATATCAGTCCGCCGATCGCCGCTGTTTTCTTATTTGGTATTTTGTGGAAACGTGCAAATGGGAAAGCGGCTTTTTCTGCGCTGATTATTGGTGCGGCGTTTGGCGCATTTCGCCTCGTTCTGGAGATCATTCTAAAGACCGGTATTTGGGATTCTGCCTTTTTACGTTGGTATGCCGGGATGAACTATCTGCATTTCGCCATTTTACTTTTTGCTATTTCCTCCGCGGTCATCGTTTTTGTAAGTCTGGTGACTGTTCGCGAAAAAGACAATAAACGGATTGCTTTTCTATCTTCCGGAAATTTGCACAGCAAACTGTTCAATTGTCGCGAGACGACGAATCCTTATTGGAATAAAATCAACATTGGTCTTTCAATCGTTTTGGCGTTGGCCGTTCTTTCGCTGTGGGGAATGTTTTTCTAAAATTGATATGAATTGATAAGAGGAGTCGATGATGAGAATTCTACGTACGATTTTCTGTGTCCTTTTTCCGGGTTTGCTTTTGTTTGCTGGAATGCCAAATAAATCCGAAATGGCAGTGGAAAAACGTGTCGCCGATTTGCTGTCCCGGATGACTCTCGAAGAGAAGATCGGACAGATGACACAGGTGGCGATTCAGGTCGTTTCCCGAACACGCGGAGATGAGAAGTGGAAACACGAACTCGATTCGGCCAAATTAGACGAGGCGATTACCCAATATCAGGTCGGCTCTATTTTAAATGTCTGGGATGCGGCACATTCGCTCGATTACTGGCGCGAAGTTATCACTCGGATTCAGGATGTTGCGACTCAGAAAACCCGCTTGAAAATTCCAATATTATACGGCATCGATGCAATTCATGGTGCGAATTATACGCTCGGCGCAACGATCTTTCCACAGAATCTGGCGATGGCGGCGACATGGAATCCGGAATTGGTAAGAAAATGCGCCGAAATTACGGCCGTCGAAGTTCTTGCTAGCGGAATTCCCTGGAATTTCAATCCGGTGCTCGATATAGGTCGCCAGCCATTATGGCCTCGTCTATTTGAAACGTTTGGCGAAGACGTTTATTTAGCAAAAACGCTCGGCGCGGAATATGTTAAGGGCAATCAGGGCGACGATCTTGCGAATCCAGAGCGCATCGCCGCCTGCGCCAAACATTATCTTGGGTACAGTTTTCCGCGAACCGGCAAAGACCGAACGCCTGCATGGATTTCCGACATCGATCTTCGCGAGTACTTTCTTCCTACATTCAAAGCCGCAATAGATGCGGGCATTGCGACGTTGATGGTGAACAGTTCCGAGATCAATGGAACTCCCGTTCATTCGTCCTATTACCTGTTGACGACTTTATTGAGAGACGAATTGGGCTTCAAAGGTGTCGTAGTATCTGATTGGCAGGACATTAACAATCTTTTTCTGCGCGAAAAAGTCGCCGCTGACCAGAAAGAGGCGGTGAAAATGGCAGTATTGGCAGGAATCGACATGAGCATGGTTCCTTACGATTATAGCTTTTATGATAATCTGCTTGAATTGGTCAAAGAAGGCGAAGTCCCAGAGAGCCGTATTGACGAGGCTGTCAGCCGTATTCTTCGATTGAAATTGGACTTAGGACTCTTTGAAAACCCGTATCCTGATCCGTCGCTCGCGTCCAAATTCGCCACGCCGCAATCTACTATTTTAAATCAGCAAGCGGCTTGTGAGGCGATAACTCTCTTAAAAAACGACGAAAAAACCTTACCGCTCTCAAAGAATGTGAAAGTTTTAGTAACCGGGCCAACGGCGGATAAACTCTCGGTTTTGAACGGCGGCTGGACGATTACGTGGCAGGGAAATGCCGAGTCGTTGTATCCGAAAGACAAGCCGACGATTCTGCGATCAATTCAGCAAAAGATTGGCGCGGACAATGTCAGTTATGCCGCAGGGGTTGATTTTGATAAAGAAATTGACATTCAAGCTGCTGTAAAGTTGGCGAAGAAGGCAGACGCCGCCGTCATCTGCATCGGCGAACCTGCTTATTGCGAAACGCCGGGAAATATTAATGATTTGACAATGAGTGAACCGCAATTGAAACTCGTCGAGGCGGTGAAAAAGACGGGCGTTCCGGTAATTTTGATTTTGGCGGAAGGTCGGCCGCGAATTATCAATCGTGTCGTTGATAAAGCCGATGCAATCCTGATGGCGTATCTTCCCGGAATGGAAGGCGGTTCGGCTGTCGTCGATATTCTATTTGGAGATGTCAATCCTAGCGGAAAATTGCCGATTTCATACCCGAGATTTCCGAATTGCCTGATGACTTATGATTATAAGTACAGTGAGATTTCTGACGTGAATCGCTACGATGTACAATTTCCGTTCGGATTTGGTTTGAGTTATACGAATTTCCATTATTCCGACTTGCGTTTGGATAAGACAGCCGTTGGAAAAGGTGAAAAAGTGACGGTTAGCGTGAAAGTGCAAAATACCGGCAAAGTAGCCGGGAAAGAAACGGTTCAGTTATATTTAAGCGATCTGGTGGCATCCGTAACTCCCTCGGTTAGAAAAGTCGAGGGATTTTCGAAAATAGATCTGCGACCGGGTGAAAGTAAGGTAGTGAAATTCGTCATCGGTCCGGATGAAATGTCCTTCATCGGCAGAGACGCCAAACGAATCGTCGAACCGGGTGATTTCGAAGTAACGGTTGCGGATTTGAAAGCGAAATTTCGTCTGACCTCGAATTGACCTGAAAGGTGCGGAATAGGAGTAAAACGAAAGGATGATTCAACTAAAATCCGCATCGAAAATCAGGATTGGAATCGTTCTGACCGCCGCTCTATCGGGCACTCCGAATGCACAAGGAATTCTGATCAATGAAATCATGTCATCGAATGCTTCGGCGGTTGCCGATGAAGACGGTGATTTTTCCGACTGGATTGAATTGATCAATCCAACCGGCGCGCCAATCGATCTAACCCATTACCGCATCACTGACAAAGAATTGATCCCGAATAAGTGGGTTTTTCCACATCTCGAATTGAGAGCAGGTGGACACTTGCTAATCTTTGCATCGGATAAAAACCGCAAACCGGAAGTCACTCACTGGGAAACGATTATCAATCGTGGAGATGTATGGAAATATTTTATTGGAACGGCGGAACCGCCTGTGAATTGGCGCGACAAGTCGTTCGATGATTCCGGATGGTTTTCTGGAGCAACGGGAATCGGTTTCGGCGATGATGACGATGCGACGTTGGTTCCAACGGGAACTCAATCGGTTTATTTGCGAAAAAAATTTTACATTTCAGAAGTTGCAAATATTCGAGCCGCATTGCTTCATGTTGACTTTGATGACGGTTTCATTGCGTGGTTAAACGGCGTTGAAATCGCACGCTCCAATGTTGCAATCGTGTCGCCGTTGCATAATCAATCGGCAGATTCCGCCAAAGAGGCGAAGATCTTTTTAGGCGGGTTTCCCGATTGCTTTACTATTGAGAAATTCGATTCGGTCGTTGTTGAAGGCGAAAATGTTCTTGCGATTTTGGCATTGAATTACAGACAATATTCATCTGATTTGACAATGATACCTTTATTAACGCTGGGAATGAATCGTCCACCGGAGAATCCAAATGGAACGCCTGAGATATTGCAAATTCCTACGTCAAATTTGCATCTGAATTTTAAGATCAGTTCCAGAGGCGAAACGATTTTATTGACCGATTCGCTGGGACGGACGGTTGATCGTGTTCAATTGGGCGAGATTCCGACGGATGTTTCGTATGGGCGATTCCCGGATGCCGGAAGCGAGTGGAAAATTTTTCCACAGTCAACACCCGGTTCGGCTAACAACACGAATGCCTACTCAGGAATCGTCGCTCCGCCGATTTTTTCTTCCCAAAGCGGCTGGTATTTTAGCGCTTTCGATGTCGTACTGAATGCGCAGAATGGAACAGTCATTCATTTTACGACAGACGGTTCCGAACCGACCGAAACCTCCGAAACGTATCAAAGTCCAATCCCGATTTCACGAACAACCGTCATCCGGGCAAAGGCTTTTCGTTCCGGCTGGATGACTGGACAAAGCGTGACTCACAGTTATTTTTTAGACGCGCCGCATGATCTGCCGGTTATCTCGATTTCAACTAATCCTGAAAA
>Ga0210017_1000871_pt1 | contig 26313 bp, 28 predicted proteins | sample CryGeyCG2014_020_FD_183966 | JGI IMG/M metagenome (GOLD analysis project Ga0210017, IMG submission 183966) | Groundwater microbial communities from aquifer - Crystal Geyser CG08_land_8/20/14_0.20 (SPAdes) (version 2) | ecosystem: Environmental > Aquatic > Deep subsurface > Groundwater | place... | reverse complement strand
TTTAATTTTCAAGTATAAGCAGCCACTTAGAGAAAATCACCTATGTTTGAACTGTGGGAATACCAGTTACAAATTAACTTTCTGAATAAGAAACTACCATTAAAAAACTTTAAGTCATAAATTCAATTATTATTGAATGTCAATATTTAAAAAAAAGGAATTTAATACTGAGGAAATAGAAAAACAAGCAGGAATTTATTCTCCAAACGTATTAAAAAAACCAAAAAGGCCTAAATTTGAAAGACTATGTAATTTTTCAGAAAAAGTTCTCGGGATAAAAACCCCAGAAAAAATGCAAAAACAATTCAAAGAATGTATTTTTTCAACTGACTTGAATATAACTCCAAATGGTGTTTTTTCATTAACTATATTAACATTTGTTTTACTTTCCCTTTTAATTGCACCAACTTTCTTCTTCTCAGGAAGCCTGAAAGTTTTTGCATTATTTATACCTTTTATTGGGGCTTATTTCATTTACACATACCCAAAATATATTGCAGATGTAACAAAGATCAAAGCATCAGACGAGACAATCAAAATCATTTTATATATGGTTATATATCTTAGATTCAATCCGCAGCTAGAAGGTGCATTCAGTTTTGCGGCAGAATACTGCCATGGCCCAATAGGAAAAGATTTCAAGGAACTTCTTTGGGGAATAGAAACTGGTCAATTTATAAACATCAAACAAGCCATAGGAACTAAAATGGAAAAATGGCTGGCATGGGATAAAGAATTTATCGAATCAATGAATCTTCTCTTGTCGATGACAAGAATTGGTTACGAAGATTTGAGGAAAAAAAGCCTCGACAAAGCTTTATCATATATACTCACATCAACTTATGAAAAAATGAGTGAATACAGCAGAAATTTAAGAACCCCGATGACAATGATTCACAGCATGGGGATAACTTTTCCTTTAATGGGATTAGTAATGTTTCCAATGATATCAATTTTTCTTCATGACCAATTCAATCCATATGTAGTTGGTCTTGGTTATATTATTATATTACCTTCTATTCTTTATTTTTACCTGAAAAGAACAATTTCTAAAAGGCCTGGAGCATTTTCTTTCCCGGATATTTCTCACCATCCCAACCTTCCGCCAGAAGGGAAATATGAACTGAACATATTCAATAAAAAAATCCTTGTTCCCGTACTTTTATTGAGCCTTATAGTTTTGTTTTATGTATCAATTCCTGGAACAATTCACGTATTCAATTTAGCATCTAAATACTTTACCCTAAAACAAGATCCATTTACATTCGAGGATAATTGGAAAGCATATCTAAGTGAGCAGTATGAACCAGGCTCTCTCTTTAAATTATCATTCTTTTCTTTGAGTATAATTCTTGGCATATCATTCTCTTTGATTACATATCTTTTTGGGATGAGTTATCAGCGCCTAAAAATAAGGGATGAAATTAAGATGGTAGAAGATGAATTCCAAGTAGGGTTATTTAATCTGTCAGATATATTATCATCTGGGATACCAGTCGAAACAGCACTTGAGGAAGTTGCAGAAAAATATAAGCAATCAAAAATGGATAATTCTCCAATGTATGGGTTTTTTGTTGACCTTATCAGGAATATGAAAAATATGGGGATGACATTGGAAAATGCTGTCTTTAACAAAAAATACGGTGCTATAAGGAGATTCCCATCAAAACTCATCAATGATATAATGATGATAATAATCTCCGCATCAAAAAAATCATCTGAAATACTTTCATCTGCAGCAAGATCCATATCAGAATTCCTTTCAAAAACCAAAAATATTGAGTCCATGATGAAAAAAATTTTAGAGGACATATCATCTGCTATTCAACTACAAGCAGTCTTTATTGTTCCATTCATGTGCGCAATTGTTGCAACTATGGCAACATTTATTGTTGAAATACTTCAGAAAATTTCAAAAATTTTAGCGAGTTTAGAAGAAACTTTCAATATGGGAGGAACATTTGTGCATGGAGGAACTGTCAAACTTAGTGATAGCCTTGGATTAATTCAAATAGAAAAAATTATGCCACCAACATTATTTCAGTTGATAGTTGGAATATATATGATAGAAGTTGTTTTCATACTTTCATATTTTCTAAACGGAATAAGAAATGGGTTTGATGAAACTACCAGGAATGTCTTAATTGGAAAGACATTGTTAAAATCCACATTGCTTTACTCTGTCTTACTGTTGATTTCATTGTTTTTATCAAAAACTTTATTCCCTATGTTGGGTGGTTTATAAATGAAAGGTTTAGCCATAGATACAATCGGAATAATCATAATAACATTATTTGGAGTTGCAATGCTGATTATTTTTGTTTCAGGATCATTGAATGACTTAGCAAAAAATGCGTTCTGTTACTTTTATCAAGATGTATTTTCCAAGAGCAATGATGCATGTAAACCAAAAGAAACAATACCAGAAGAAATCAAAATTACAGCAGAATCGTCAAAGGATCTGGCAATATATATAGGGGCTTATTCTATTCTATGCTGGGAAAATAGTATAAAATCGTTGAAGACAAAAGACACTAATTGCTATAAATTAATTATAAATGAAGGGGATTTTGAAGTAACTGAAACCAATGTTACAGATATTCTTGCAAATGAAGATGGTTGCTCTTTACTTGAAAATTCCTTAGTAAAAGATATTAATGGAAATCAAATAGATTATCCCGGAGATTGCGGTGTGAATGATGGTTTGGAATGGGATATCGATGGGAATATTATCAAAGATCAAAATTTGATTTTGATAAAATATGATGATTCATTGGAAAAAATTGTTGTAAAAGGATGATCTAAATTTTTTTCATTATCACCAATAGTTCACATTAATATCCCCGTCAGTTCCACCAATTTTAACAACATAATCACGATACCCAAAATTTCCTGTAATTTTATTTAACAGGGAAAAAAGCGATTTTTGTTCAAGATAACTGATAACTTGAACTTTGGAATTAACATGCCTGCATTCAACATCTTCCATAAATTTTATACAGATATTATTGCCATAAGACACATAATCAACGGTATAATCTTCCCCATCATCTGAAGCATATACAGACTCAACAAAGTTTGAAAAGGAAACCAATTTTGTAACAGAATCCAAAGTATGAGACTCAAAAACAAAATTAACATCAGATGCTATAATATCCAAGCTTTCCAATGAGTCTTGCCTATGCTTCTCGGCTACAAGGTCTGAAAATATCTTAAGGTAAATTGAAAAGACTATAAAAGATATCAATATCCCGCCCATGACCCATATCCAGGTTGATATTCCTTTAGACAAATAACCCACTAATTTATTATAGGTTTCACATAAATTAAATATGATTAAAGCACAAATGTCAATGGAGTATATAATCAAGATATTGATTTTACTCGTTTTAGTAGTAACAATAATAGCTTTAATTATTAAATTTTCAGACGACATAAAAAGAATGGTAAAAGATTTATTCCCGGAAAAGAATGATTATGATTTTCCTCAGCGATTCGAAAAATCAAGTTTTTCTGCTGGAGAAATCTCAGCATATGTGGAAAGCTGTTATTCAACTATGTCATCTCTTCCAGAAGATGAACAAAGTGATGAAGTGTGCTATATTTTGCAAGCAGAGAATGGGTTCACAATCACACAAGATGATTTAATTAATAAACTATCAGCTGAACTAAAAGGTAAAACACAAATAATAACAGATTTTAGCAAAGGCATCATCAAAATCCAATATCAAGATGTAGAAAACAATATTTCAGTAAGGGATTAAAATGAAAGGTTTTGCCCTGGATACAATCGTTTATGTGTCAATAGCATTGGCAACAATAGCAATTCTACTCTTGATTTTAAATTCTATAATACCGAATTTTCTTGGAAAATCTTTGTGTAAATTTTATAATATATTTTTAATGTTACCCCTCCCCGAGCAACTTAAATCTGGGATTGATACGTGCTCAATTTCACCAATTATGGAAAGGGTATTTTTAAGCAAAGAAACAGCAAATCCTGTTGTCCTGACAAAATATATTGATTTATGTTGGGAGAAATCTGGGGGGGGAAAAACAGGATTGACATTCATTTGTTATGAAATTTTTGTGGAAAATATCGAAAAATCATTCAATGAACAAGATATCACGTCATTATTTAGCGATAAAATAGATTGGAAAATCGGCTCGATAGAAGGGGAAGATATGACTGTCATCATCAAATATAATTCAACATCCAACAAAGTAGAAGTGATATAATGGAGATAAATTTATTAGGAACAATTATTATTTGTTCAGTTGTTTTAATTGTTTCTTTATTGATCATAAAATTCATTGGTTATGAAGTTAAAATAGAATTTACTGAAGTTGTAAAGGAAGTTATTGATGATGTATATTCTATGTTCCTTGGTGGAAATTACAATATTTGTGAATCTTATGATAATGAGTATATTTCAATTAAAGATTTTGAAACATTATTGGTTGCATATTCCAACAAGCAATGCGAAAATACAAAAATTAGTGTAATCCTAAGCTTTCAGTTAACAAGAGATGATATTTCTGAAATTTCAAGAAACCTAGAAATAGCTAAAAGTGGAGAATTAATAATTTATGATCGCCAAGAACCTCTTGGTGCTGGGGCAATTATTGTAAACGGAAATTATAGTGAATATTTATTTAAAACAAATGATTTAGTGGAAATGTGGGATGATGGTTATCCAGAAAAGGATGTTATTTTGAATTTGACAGGAACTGATTGCAAAGATGGTGCTTGTTTACCAAGGGAAACTGAACATGATAGGTGGGGCTGCCCAATAACAAAAGACATAACTGAAGGGAATGAATGTGAATGCAACAGAAAATGCAAAGATAATTTGGTTTGTTATAAGATTGATGGAGTTTCAAGAGAACCTGACGGTATTATTGGCCATTGCTGCCCTCAGGGAGAAATATGGGATGGAAATAAATGTGAATTCCAATATACATTCACTATTCTATTCATGCAGCTCAAAGAAGAAGATGAAGAATTCGCACCAATAGATAATTTTGAAGAAAAGGCTAGAATAGGAAAAGACAATTGGGTTAGATTGACTCCTTTGAACAATTGCGGTGATAAGGTTGGGATGATTGTTGAAGATAGATATTGTGAAGTTCCTGATCAGGAATTAATTTGTAATTCATTAACTGGGGATTCAGCTTTTGCAGAAACAACTCAAAATATTCTAGACTGTATTAAAGAATGGGGATATAACAGTATTTACACCAGAGTAGAAGGAATTATTCCTGGAGAAAATGTATGCTGCATAGGAGAAGGTTGTATTGGTGGATATACAGGTGGGTATAATTATCCGCTTGTAAGTTCTGAAGATAATATTCGATTTGTAACTAGCCATGAAATGGGTCATACTTTCGGTTTATGTGATGAAGCTTATGGGGGCGGGACATGCACTGGCCAATTATTAAACACATGTAAAAGTAAATATTGCTCTCCTGTAGGTGGTGGGATGGGATGCATTCCAGGATCAAATTGTTGCCCCAACAAGCCTGAAATGAACAGTATAATGTGCACTAGCCCCGAAACATGTAATAGAGAGAATGAATGTTCATACAGTGAAAATTTTGCATCAACAAGTTATGGGCATCTTGAAAAAGAATTGGGTGAATTTTGTGAATAATATGAAAAAAATATTAATTGGCTTAGTTTGTTTAATATTAGTCCCATGTATTTTATCAAAAATTGAATTACAAAAAATATATAATCTGCAGATGGAAATATTCAAGGATGACAGTGTTATTCTTCAAGATTTTAATTTAGATGAAGGGACTATAAGCACTTTCCCCCAAATACCAAAAGATTATTCCATCAAAATTCTTGAAAAGAAAGGTAATGTTTTATTTAAGAAAGATATTGAAGTTTCTTTTATTTTAAACCTTGAGCCAATAAAATCAATCCAATTAAATAGCACTATCATTCACCTAAGACTGCCTTATTTTGAAAATGCTGAAAAAATAACAATTAACCATGGGAACAAAGAAATATTTTCAATTGATGTTTCTGAAAAAATATGTAACAATAATTCCTTATGCGAATTGGAAGAAAATAAATACAATTGCCCTGGAGATTGTTTGAAAGAAAAGCAAATTTTATGGGTATTATTCGGGCTGATTGTTGCCATTCTAACAATGGGAATAGTTTTTCTTTTAAAGAAAATTAATTTATTCTAAGTTTCACTAATTTATTTCATGAAAGGTTCTAATCAAGCAATTCCAACCTATCTTTATGTTATCATTGGCCTAGTTATTGGGGCAATGATGTTTATGATGATTTCAAAATATTCCAAAGTGTTTATTAGCGAAAACAAAGTTATCACCATAAATGGAAATAATAAAGAAATATCTGAAGCAATTGCAAAAATTATAGAAGGATGCTGGGAAGAGCATAGAATGAGTTTAGATGATAAATCAGGTATTTGCAAAGAAATAGAATTTGAAGACCAGTTAAAAATCAAAGAAATAGAATTAAATGAATTTTTGGATTGTGAGAAATTACCAAACATTAACTGTTATCCAGATGAATGCGAATGTTCATCTGATTATTTTGACGATAATGACAAAATCTTTTGGTATGCAGAACCAGAGAATACACAATTAAAGATTAGTTATTCAGGCTCTTTAAGAAAAATCATTGTTGTTGGTTTTCCATGTGATCCGATTTGCATGTGCATAAATGAGTGCAAAAAATTTTGTTTTAATAATAAACAAATCTGTAAAGGCACAAATTATTTCTATGGGTGCAAGGATAATTGTGAACGCTCAAATGGGATATTAAGTACAACTAGTATATTAGAGGTGTAAAATACTTAGAGGAAAATTTATGAAAGGAATTGCCAACTGGATAATTGTTATGGGGAGCATTGCAATAGGTGCAACCATCTTCTTCATCAGTGCAACCCTAATTATAAAACAAATGAAAATATCAGAAAAACAGACAGTTTTGGAACAAATGCAAGATTTTTATATCAAGCTAAAAGATGTTTGTAATTCGGGAAAAGGCACAATATTTTATTATAAGATTGCATTGTCAGATAATGTAAAATCTATTTATGTTTCTAACAGTAGCTATGAAGCACCACCCGATAAAGTTTCCTCATTAATAACTGATAAAGAATCTGCCACCGGAAATTATTCCTGCATATATTTTTTTAGTGATAATCTTCCAATTTGTGAAAAAATTGGGTGTATAACTAAACTTACATATATAGGAACTCCATCTATGAAAATGACACTTAAGACCTTACTAGCATCTTTGAAGAATCAAGATCCAATTTATGAATATAATATAAAAATAGAAAAGGTGGATGATTATTTATTAAACGCAACAGTAGAAAATATTAAAAGTTTCAAACCAACTACCACAACTTCAATCACTACAACAACTGTTACAATGCCTACTACTGGGGAATAAGACTAGAATTAAAAGACGGGAAGTGTGATGAAGACTGCTTAAATCAGGGGAAATCGGGATTGGATGTTGATTGTCACAAAAAAGTGAATTGGGTATATATAATAATAATTGCGGTTGCTTGCCCATTAATTGTTGCAATTATTATATTTTTCATTGCAAAGAACAAATTTAGGCAGTAAATTATTATTATATACCAAATTAATAATATTTCATGAAAGGTTCTTCAGTTTTATCAGAAAATATACTAACAGGGCTTTCGATAATTATCTCGTTCATATTAATAATATTAGTTGTAAGAACAGTGATATCATACCAAACAGAAAGAACTTATGAAAATTTATTGGGGTCTATCGGGAGAGATATTGTTGCAATAGTAGATAGGCTATCATCCACTACTGGATCTGGCCTAATTGAATATAATATTCCAAAAGGGGTTCATGTCAATTTAACAATTGGTTATAAATCTGTCTTTGTTTTAGCTGGGAAAGATGGCATTAAAAAATTCTTTTCCGGGAACTTGAATTCTGGACCATATGTTTTTGATGAGCCGGAAGTCCTTTGTTTTGTTAAAAGCAAGTATGATAATGAGGTTGTTATTGTTGATGAAAAATGTTCATGCAATATTAAACCCGGTGTTTGTGACATTATTGAGCCTACAATTACAACAACAACTGTTATAACGACGACAACTTTGTCAGGTGGTGGTGGCTCAACAACGACAACCTTGCCGCCTGAAATTAATTTTGACAATTACAATCCATGGCAGGGATTGTTTCAATGTCACGTCAATAATGCTATTGAGTATGACTATGTTAAGGGTGGCGCAATTATAATTACATTAGGAGAGATGCAGCCAGATAATTCAGAAGAACTTAGTGAATCAGCTGTTTCGAATTTAATTTCGCAGATTAAAACCGATAAAAAAATTTATTTGCATTTTATGATTTATAGGGATGAATATCATATGAATGCATTTCCAAGTTGGGTTAAGTTTAACCTTATAAAAGATAGTATGGGATTATACCCGCAGCCTTGGGACCCAGTCTATCAGGAAAGTCTTAAAAAATTTTTGGAATTATTAAATGATGCCTTAGATGAAAACGGCGTCAAGAACCAAATTGAATATATTGAACCTGCTGTTGGTGGGCTTTGGGCTTCAACCGGCCTTTATTCAAGAAGCATAAAGGAATGGATAGCGGCAGCAGGATGTAGACCTGATAATTATACTTGCCTAGGGGAAAAATATAATCAAGGTGTGAATAAGATTATCGATATATATTCTGAATCATTCCCTGACACTCCATTGATGATAATAGGAGGAGGCTGTATAAGATCAGAATGCAATTATAATGGTTTTAACCAAGTTTTAGGCAAATATGGAATGAAAGTTATGTTTAAAATGGCTGGATTGGGGGCAAGACCAGACTGCGGATTCAGGGAATATTCTTTCAACCCAATCTGTGGGAATAATGCAAAAACAAAATGCGGCCAGGAGCCAACTGGTAAAAGTATTGTTTGTGGAAAGCCAACTGATTTCTTCAATTCAAGCGACCCTTGTGGGAAAAACTATAATCAAATTTACACAGAATCACTCAAAAGAGAAAAAATTAGTTATTACTGTATGTATATTGATGATATTAAATGTGGTAAAAACCAGGAAACAAATAAATTTGTTGCCCAGCATCTTGGAGCCCAGATAGAGCTTGTTAGTTTTGAATTAAACCCAAACAATGGAGTTGAGGCTGGAAGTTCATTTAATATCAATTTCAACTGGAGAAACACAGGCAGCACTGCACTTATTGCTCCTTTGAAAAATGGTCTTAAATGGGAGGCAAGCTCTTATAAGCAATTCTTAGAATTTGAAAAAGATGGTGAAATTGTTTATTATAAAGAGTTTGATGTTAATCCCCCAACTAATACATGGCAGACTGCAAATCTTTTGTATGAAACCTCGAGCTCAATCACATTAAATATACCAGATAGTTTGAAAAATCCTAGGAGTGATACAGCCTATAAATTATATGTTGGTTTTACAGACCCGAACGGTGAAAATATTAGATTCAGGTTAAACAATGTCCAAAATAATGATTTTGAACATAGAAGATATCTTCTAACAGATTCTTTTGTTGTAAGGGGTGGCGGATGAAATGTTTAATAAAGGCCAATTAAGTTATATAATAAAGCCGATGACATTAGTAATCACTATAGTATTACTTGTTTTTCTTCTTCAAACACTCTACACAAACAAAGTGAGAGAGAGAACAGTTGAAAAAAATTTGGATATAGTAAGTACAGCTACAAATATTCTATTGATACTTGCAAATTCAGAAGAATGTTTGGCATATGATGATTCATTAATAATTACCAAAGCCAATATACTTGACATTGAAAAAATTGAATCATTTAATTCAAACTACCAAGATATAGAGCCGGAATGTGCAAGAAATTATGATTTTGGATGGAGAGTTAAGATTGAACAAATCAACAAAAACAATATAGTAGAAAGAAAATGGGAATTTGGAGCAGATAGTTTCTCAGATGATAAGCTAGTTAAAAATCAAGTTGAATTCTGGATACCAGTGGCGATAAGATATTCTGAAAACGATGTCAGATTAGGAAAAATGAATATTAAACTCGTGGATGGTGAACTGGAAAAATTAGCTGGGTTTTTTGACTGGTCGTGCAAAATGGGAAAGATGAATAGAATGAGTTCTTTAACAACTGAAATAATGATTAGCCAGCCTGCGACCTATGAAAATGGAAAATTGTGTTTTGGCCAATATTGCAGAAAATTATTATGCGAACTAATTTACTTTGATGGGCTTGATTCAGAAGGCACCCATGAATTAACAGTTAATTATCAAGAACCCAATAAATTATTGGTGAGTAAATGAAAGGCCAAATAATGGAAATGATGGGTTTTCTAATACTTGCTGTCACAATAACAGGCATCATCCTTTTGATAAAGTATCAACTTGTTGGAAATTATGAAAGAAGTTTCTCAGCTTTGAGCGGAAGGCAAGAAACAGAAGGCTTAAGGTCTGGGATCAATAGCATCCTAAGCACAACAGAAGAAAAATCTGGAAAAAGCATGGTTGAATTAATTGGCACTGCTGTTCATAATGAAAAAGATGTTATATATTTCGGCCCAGTTATTGGAGATGTTGATGTTAAAGAAGAAATAGAATGGAGATTTGATTCAATATTGGGCCATGGAAAGTGGTACTTAAAAGCGAAACCCCCAAAAATAATCCCGCCTATCCAAGTTATCATGATATTAGATTCATCAGCAAGTTTATGTGATGATGTGAAAGAGATAAAGCAAAATCTTTTACCAACAATTAACGATTTAATAAAAGATAAAAAAAATATAACAGCCACAATTTACATGCTCCCTGGGCAAGGTGAAGAATGTTGTGGGGAAGAAAAAATAAAAATGAAATGTGAAGGTGATGATGGCATCAATATAGAAGAAACTTCATATCTTCACTGCCTTGATTTTGAAACAGGTTTTGGATCAGGATGCACTAGGCCTCCGGAAAACGAGGAAGATTGGGGGAGGGGTTTATCATGCGCAATTCAAAAAGGTCCAAATGAAGGTTGGGTAGATGATTCTATAAAAGTAGGAATAGTTATTTCGGATGAAGTTAGTTATGGGAGTGAATTGAAGGATGATTCATGTGACTTAAATCAAGAAAATCAAGATAGTTTAGATATTGGTATAAATGCAGCTAAAAATTTTGGATTGAAAGTTTTTTCAATTAAAACAAACACAGGCAAATCATGCTGCAATGAATGTGAAAATTGCCAAAGCGAATGCAATATCTGTTTAATGTGGTATGACGATGTTCCTGATTGGCAGGATACATGGGTTGAAAGAAGATATTTCACAAAAGTTCAATGTAGTTGCGATCAAGAATTAGAAAATCAAATGGTAAAAATTTCTGAAGAAACTGGAGGAAAATTTTATACAGTCCAAAAAGCAGAAGAAGTCTCAGAAGCTATAAGGGAGATATTAACTGAGATAGAATCAAAAGAAGATTACTTTCTAGAAGCAGGAAATTCTAGGCCAGAAGAAAAAAATATAAGGAGTTATACCATTACTATACCTGTTCCTTATACAGGAGAGTATACTGATGTTAACATTTATTATTGGAGTTGAGATAAATGGATAAAAAGGGAATAGCGTTTTCAGTAATACCAATAATAGCATTACTCAGTATTTTAAGTCTATCAATATGGTCTGCTTATCAACTATCTATTGGATCTAAATACACTCAAACATATTCAGAAATAAACAAACCGGATACATCATCATTTAAGATTGAGACTATTAAAAATCTTTTAAGGCAATCATTAATTTATTCATCAACCCAATCATTCCTAGAAGTCGCTGAAAGAGGTGGAACTTCTTACCCAATAACATACTGGTACTGCAATAAAATGGCTAATCCACCAGAAATTGAAGAAGTCAATTCAGCTTTATCTAAATCATCACTCGGACACTTGAAAAATTACATTGAAAATTCTAAAGAAGAAGGTAAATTATTTGAAATGAAAGATGTCCAAATCAAAGATTATACATGCGCGGGAATCTATGACCCCGGAAGAAGTTCTTGTGATACATCTAGCTCATCTGAATGCGAATATTTTTGGACTACCGCTACTGGTGAAAATACAATAGAAGTTTATGAGCCAACATACATGAGTGAAAAGGATGATATCATAGGAATGGTTGAAAAAACAAGATTCTATTGGATATATTATAGAATGTACAAAAATACTTTAGATAATCCTTTGACAAAAGAAATACAAACAGAAATTTTAGATGTCTGTTTAGAAGATTTTGATATAAGTAATGTAGAACAAATTCTTGAGGAAGCTTGCCAAAGATATGAAAGATTATTTGATGAATATGTAGAATGTTCGTGGGAAATACCATGTTTTAGTATTGGAAGAGATTGTATAAATTCTGACTGTACAAGAGGCTCGGTTGATGATGAAATATGTTATCCAGAAGCAAGCGCAGTAGACGAAAAAAAAGTGTCTTTCCAAGGATGGGAAGGGAGTTTAAGTTTTAAAATAAAACTTGTTGACAACAAATACCTCATTACAACCAATAGAAAAGAACTTGTCCCATTGACTTGGAATATATGGGGAATGATAGTTTTTACTCCTCCAAATATTTGTTATCCTACAACTACAGTCTCGACGACAACTATACTTACTCCAACGACTATAGTTACTCCAACAACAACTACAACTCAACCATCAGAAACAACCACTACAGTAAAAATGACTACAACGACTAGAATAGTGACTACAACAACCCGACCACCCGTTCCTGACCTGCCTGACTCTAAGTGAAAAACATTAAAATAGGTAAAACAAATAATAATTGATAAAAATGAAAAAAGCTCAGATGTCATTGGAAATGATAATTGGATTGCTTATACTTCTCGTTGTAGCTGTTGTTGTCATCAGGATGTTTCTCAGTAATATAGGTGGGATAGATAAGCCACAGAAAGATATTGACCAAGTATTAATCGAAATGAACTTTAAGAGCAACTGTGAAAATTTATGTAATCAATATTTATCAGGCGGTTCGCAGGCAACTTTAGCAAAATACTGTTATACTCAAATGTTAGGGGATCCGGACTTGAATAGAAATGGAAAAATAGATGCATTCCAATCGTATACAAAAGTCCTTGATGTATGTGAAGATAGATTATATTGCTTTCATATAATTCCATGCAAAACAGAAGCTGGAAATATAGATTGGGATGACTGCAGACAGATCGTTTGTCAAGCTTATTATAATGTCTATAAAGATTGGGCAAAAGCAGATGAAAAAGTCTATGAACTATTTCCAAATGTAGGTACATGTGAAATCAATGATGATGAAAACTGGTGGGTGATGTATTTCGGATCTAATCCTTGTACAGACCCTGGACAACCACCCAGTGAAGAAGAAGAATTTAGCTTAAGTCTTGGTGCTTGTACTATTCAATCTTCTAATTGGAGTTTTAGTTGTGTTATAAATTCAATGACTGGTGAATGTGAAAATGGTCTTGCTATGGTTTGGTCAGATAATCCTACTAGAATTGCAAGTGCAGTACATGGAGTTGATAATTATGGAGTAATAAATTTTGGTACCACTTTTAGTGGATCAGTTGATTTAACAAATGATGGTTTGCAAAATTATGATTTTACGGATAATCCTCCACAAAATCCATGTTTTTTTTCATATAAATGCGATATTAATTTAGATAATAATCCAGAAGATCCTGAAGATTTGATTGTATTTTCCAGTAGCTGCCAAATAGTATAAGATATTTATACTTCTTATTTCATTAATTCTCTGGGTGAGTTGATTAGATAGCTTCGCCTTGTCTTCAAAAACAAGGTGAGGAATTTCCATCCATTAAGGAAAAGATGCCGAGAGGCTAGTGGTTGATATCAGAAACGATACCTTCGGGGTGAAACGGATCAATACTTCCAATGAAATGCAAGTCCATATGGACGCTTAGACGAATGCTATCTTAAAAACAAAAGATGGGATAAAATCGACACACCCTTATACTTTTATATTCTTATCCCTTTAATTAATTGTTGATAACTATGGCTAAAGACAAAAAAACAAGGATGCCATCAGGCATGGCTGGGCTTGTAAGATATGATGAAGAATTGAAAAATGCACCAAAAATCAAGCCAAAATGGGTAATAGTATTCTCTCTTAGTTTAATAACAATAGAAGTTATCCTAAAATTATTGAGTTAGTTTTTATTTTTGTTTAACTTAATTATTCTAATGACTGTTTGGATAGGCACTGGTGGAATTCCTATATCATCAAAAGAGAGATCTACTCTGCCAGGTTTGGAAAGGATTCATGAATTAGGATTGAATGCAATTGAAATAGAATTTGTCCATGGAGTGAATATGAGCAAAGAACTTGCGAAAGATGTTGGTGAAATCGCGAAAAAATTGAAAATTAGACTATCAATCCACGCACCATATTATATTAATCTGACATCAACAGAGAAAGAAAAAATTGAAGCCAGCAAAAAAAGAATTATTCAGTCATGTGAACGTGGTCATAGTATGGGAGCTAATATTGTTGTTTTTCACCCTGCTTATTATGGAAAATTATCTCCAGAAGAATGTTATCTACGCGTTAAGCAAGAGTGTGAAGAAATGGCTGACAAGTTAAAGGAAAAAGGAATTAATGTTCTTTTAGGATTAGAAACTACTGGCAAAGTTAGTCAATTTGGTAATGTGAATGAATGTGTTAGAATAGCAAAAGAAGTCAAAGGTTGTGGTGTATGTATAGACTGGTCTCATGTTTATGCTCGAAACCAAGGGAAGATTGATTTTGGTGAAGTCATTGATAAAGTTCTTACCCTGAAGAACAAGCATATCCACAGTCATTTTTCTGGGATTAATTATGGGATGAAAGGTGAAAAAAATCATTTGACAATTGACAGCAATCAGCCTAAGTATGATGGTCTTGTGAAAGAAATTCAAACCCGTAAGTTGGATATTACTCTTATTTCTGAGAGTCCTAATCTTGAGGAAGATGCTTTGAAGTTGAAAAGGATGATTGGATAGTATCTGAAATAAGTACCCTAACATTTAAAAGTTTAAAAAACACCAAAAAAAAACATGACCAACTATATATCTCCTAATATTTGTTTACTTGGAAGACTTTCGAAGTGTAATTGTAAATTTCCACTTTGATAATTATCTAATGCAAGAGATTCCATTCTTTTTATCAATAATTGTTTTTTTCATCTTCCAACTTCAACTGGAATACCTCTATTTCTGAGATTTATTTCATATCTAATTATCTTCTTCAATTTCTTGCAAAATCTTGTCTCTTTAGATACAAAAAATTAAATCAGCCCTTGCTTAGTCAATAACAATACAATAATCCCAAGTAGAACCAAAACACCTGAAGCTGAAATGATAATAATTCTAATTCTCCTTTCTTTTGGAGGCAATTCAGATAATTTTTTCTCTTTTTTCCACTTATCCTTGTTAGCTAAACCAATGATCATGAATATTAATCCCATTGCCCAAAATCCTGGGTTATCAAGAGCTATTCCTAATGGAATCCAACTAATTCCCATTATAAACCATGTTCTGTAATCTGGTTCTTTCGGTTCTTTTCTCGCTTTAATTATTGTCACGGCAGCGATACCAATAAGTACTATAAGTATTGCAATTGAAATTAAAATCCATGGTATCATTTTAACACTATAATTTATTGACATTCCTAGAATATAACTGTTAACTCACAATCCTGAAACAATTGTCTCATTTTCTATTTATAGCTTTTCTAATTTTCTTGACTAAAACATAAAAAGTTTCTTTAATTTCTTCTCCAATATCTTCTCATTAAACACTGTCTTTTTTCTTGGTTTTGGATTTCTTAGCTTTAGATTTTTCTTTAGACTCTTTAGGATATAATGATTCCTTAAAAATTTTAACATGTCCAACAATTATGGCAATGAAAAATACTATAGACTTCTAAAAAATTACCTTACCCCTTCGCCACACCCAAAGGTCTCATTCTTGCAACAGATCTAGAAATACCAGCTCCGTCTACGCTTCTTATCACTTCATCAATATCTTTGTAAGCATCTGGTGCTTCCTCACTCAAAACTTTCGGATGAGTTGACTTCGCAATAATTCCTTTTTTCTCCAATCCTTTTCTAACATCTTCTCCCCAAAAACTTCTGATGGCTTTAGTCCTGGACATAGCCCTACCTGCACCGTGACATGTGGAATAGAATGTTTCTGATGCTTTTTCAGTTCCAACAAGAATATAACTAGCAGTTCCCATTGATCCTGCGATTAACACTGGCTGACCCACATTCCGATATACTTTCGGAACTAGTTCATGACCCGGCGGTAGAGCACGAGTTGCGCCTTTTCTGTGAACGTACAAATTTTTCTTCTTTCCATCTACTTCATGCTCCTCAAGCTTACAGATGTTGTGGCAGACATCATAAATTGTATGCATTTCCATGTCTTCCCATTTTTTGTGAAATATCTGCTCAAAAGTTTCCCTAATCCAGTGAGTCATGACTAATCTGTTTGTGAATGCATAATTGGCTGCACATTTCATCGCCTTAAAATAATCTTGACCTTCCTGAGTATTGACTGGGGCGCAGACTAATTGGGGATCTGGCAGCCATATACCATATTTCTTTGCCGCTTTCTCATGAATTTTTAGGTAGTCTGAAGCGACTTGATGTCCGAAGCCTCTTGAACCGCAATGCAACATAATCACGACTTGGCCTGGTTTTTCTGTGCCAAACACTTTTGCAGTATTTTCGTCATAAATCTTGTCGACTGCCTGTACCTCAAGAAAGTGATTGCCTGCTCCCAAAGTTCCAAGCTGAGGTCTTCCTCTTTTCTTTGCATCATCTGAAACTTTAGTTATATCTGCTCCATCCATACACCCATCTTCTTCCATTCTTTCTAAATCATCTTCAGTCCCATAGCCATTTTCTACAGCCCATTTAGCTCCTTTAACCAAGACTTCATCTAATTGATCATTATTTAAAACTAGCCTACCTTTGGATCCAACACCACAAGGTATATTTTTAAAAAGAGCAGAAATAAGTTCTTTTATTCTTGGTTTAACATCTTTTTCTGTTAAATTAGTTTTAATCATGTGAATTCCGCAGTTAATGTCGAACCCGGTAAGAGACGATGCTATAATCCCTTCTTTTGAATCAAATGCACCAACAGCTCCCATTGGCAGACCGTAACCGAAGTGACCATCTGGGAGCATAATTGCATTTTTCACAATCCCAGGTAAACAAGCAACATTTATTAATTGCCCTAAAGTATCATCTTCCATATCATGCATTATTTTTTCTGAAGCATAAACTACACCAGGAACGTTCATCTTCTCCCTCGCGGAAGTAGGTAATTCCCACTTGAAATCATTAATCTTTCTCAATTTTTCTTTAATTTAATTCACCAACTCATTTTTTATCAAAAACTTTCTTCCATCTTCTGTTAATTTCCAAATTCTTTCATTCTTATATTTACCAACTAAATCTATATAACCTTTTTCTTTTAGACCCACCACGTGTTTACCTCTTTTTTTATAACCATTTATATGGCTTGATATCATTGATAAATTCATCAAGAGTTCTTTTGCTAATTTTTTTGTTGTTTTTGGTGATTCCAAAAGACTCTTTAAAATTAAGATTTTAGTTTTCCATTTATATCTATGATTCCAATCTCTTTCCTGTTTATGCAAATAAAATAATATGTCCTCTTTTTTTTTAGAATGAGAAGTCCCTATTAATCTATTGAAATCTTCCAAACTTTTCTGATTTATAACAAAAGAGTGTTCTATTGTATTATGTCTTTCTCTAGAATATTCTGTGGTTATTTTCAGAGATGGAAAGGTATCTTTTATTAATTTCTTGAAATCTTCTAGAAGTGATTTATTAGAAGAATACAAAGTCATTCCTCTATCACTAACACAACCCTCATCGTCAGCAAACGCTCTTATAGCAGATGAAACAAGACTTTCTGGTGCTTGAAATATGAATTCAGGTACTCTAGCAGTTTTACTCATAAAATCAACATTATAAATTTTTTTGAGAATATGGGTAATACAAATTGGAAAAAATACAAAGGTATCTTTCTCTTTTATTTCTACCCCCCCAAAGACTCCTAAATCATCAATGAATTCCCTTCTCAAATTTTCATCGGTATTTCTATAAAATTGAGTATTAGCACTTTTAGCAAAACCATCACCAATTAAATGAACTATTATTCTAACTATTCTTTCATCTTCCACCAAAGGTAAATTTGGGTTCTTTATCAAATTCCCAGGTCCTCGGGCTTTAATGGATTCTATATTTTTTTCAATATCTTTAATTGAAATCTGCTTTGAAACTAATTTTTGAAGAATCAAAAGTCTGGATAATGGCATGAATTGGGGTGTTACCCAACCGTTTCCTCTATCAATTGAAGCTTTTCTCCATCTATTAATTGTATGTAATTTCTTGATTTTGAGGTATTCTCCTAATTTTCTTTTCCCTCCCACATTTTCTATAGAAAGGTCAATTAACTTTTCTCTAAAATCTTTCTTAAGTAGTATAAACAACTTCTGAGGGAAATCTGTTATATGAAATTTTTTTGGTTGCATATACATTTTATGAATTGTGGTAATTTAAGGATTTGTATATTTAAATTAAGGTGTAAAAAATGCAACAGAACTAACTGCCGCACCCATTTTCGTTCGAATATCTGGTGGGTACGAACTAAGAGTTATTGGGAGAAAGAGTTTAAATATGTTCACTGACATTTTTAAGACATGTCAATGTTCACAATATTTTATGAGTTTAAACTTACAGATCAATTCTTAGATTGGTTTATCACAGATGTACAGGGTCTATCATTCAACAATCCTCAATTCGAGAGAGAGAAATATACAGGGAACTAATCCAAGAAAATAGTAGAACAAGTTATAGAAAAACTTGGTGGAAACCTGGTGTTATCTTTAGATTCTCAAAAATTATAGAAGCTGATAAGCTACCACATCCAATTGAAGGTATGCATGCACAAATTCATGCAAGTTCAGAAGGTTATCTTGACCTACAAGAATTTAGAGATGTTTTTGAAAGATGTCTTTACCTTCACAAAATTCCATTTAAAAAATATGAATAACTAAATATCCAGCACAACACTAGCAACCCATCCTTCATCAACCTTATCAACAGAATATCTATAATAAGTAACAGCCTTAACAACGGTAAAAATCAGTTCCTGACGGATTTCTTCCCCATAACATTCTACTCTTATTTTAATTTCATTATTTTTGTCTAACTCCAACACTTTAAATTTTGAAAAGAACATGTTCTCAGTGTCAATGACTGTTAAGAGTTTTGACAGCCAATTGTGTATCAATTCTTTTTCATTTTCTCCTTCAACTTCTACCATCAGCACTTCTTTGTCTTTAACTTCTTTAATATCACAAATAATAGAAAACAAGGCTTCAGCTGAATTTTCTATCAATTCTTCAAAATTCTTTCCATAAGACCTGAACATTACATCTGAAGTTATATCATCAAGGATTTCATACTTCATACAAAACATTTATATTCTTAAGCTTTTAACTTTATTAGATAAGGGATAATATGATAAATAAAATATGCAAGGTGATAATCCTTGCCAATTTCTAAAGCACCATATAAACGTTCCTATCAACATACTTCTAGTCGGGGAAACGAGCAAAAAATCACATGTTCACAATGCGGTAGATCAGTTCCTAGGTGGAAAACATTTGATGTCTTCAGAGGCTTCAGAATAACAGATCAAACGATCTTAAAACAAATAGATAAGAATATGTTGCATTTAATGTCAAGAAAAGAAAGGGTGTGCCCTAAATGTGCAAGATTCTATCATATAGTTGAAAAAGGAAAGTCTCAAAGAAAAAAAGGTTTTAATAACGGAAAACTTTAAATCTTTTTCAATACCCCATTTTGTGATATAAATTCAATATTCACAGAAGGGCAATTCGTCTTTATCAAACATTTTTCAAAATTATTTGGTATTTCAGCAAATTCATATGATTTGATTTTACTTGCCTCTAGTTTTCCTTCCATTGGTTTCTCAATAATTGTTCTATCAGGATAAAAAACAAAGAGTGTCATACTCTTAAGATCTGTTGGCTGAAGATTTTCTAAAATAAAGAACATTGAGCCTTTAGAGAAATCATATGTTCCTGAGTATAATTTGAAATTTGCAAAAGAACAATCTGTTTCTTTTTCTGGGTTTTTAACACCAACTCCAGATGCCCAAAAAGATAGGCCAGCTGCAATAAGTATTGTTATCACAACCAAAGCTATAGCTAATGTTAATGGATTTATTCCTAATATTGGTGTTTCCTCTTCTGAAACCAATTGATTGGCAAACATAATCATCTAAACTATTTTCTTTTTAGAGAGCATCAAAAATACCATTATACCTGTAATCCCAGTCAATAAGGTTAATATTACTATAAAACCATAAATTGAAACTGACCAGATTCTTGATAAATCTGGGTTCATTGATTTAAGCAATATCATAAAAATGAATAAAGCCGCTGCCAAAAGCATGACTAAAAGTAAATTAATAAGCAAAACAGCTTTGAAATTTCCTTGATTTTTACTTATTTTTTTTAACACTAAAATCCTCCTTTAATTATTATAAATTATTGTTTTTCTGTTTATAAATTTAGCGAACCACCACCATCTATCGAAAGGGGACTTCTCGACGATAAAGTTAAAGAATAAGAAGGACTAAACCATATTTATATTTGACCGTTTCAAGTCATGGATAAATAACTGATAAATCGGAAGGGTTATATTACTTTTGAACTCATTCTCCAGTTTGAGAATATCATTGAATTCACGTGCTTCAAGTGTTTTTTGAATTAAAATTTTACCATTTCTTTTAACACTGTCAGTTTCATTTGGATTTGTTTTTGAATATCTATCAACCAAGCTAATGATTTTATCAAGGTTGCTTACTATCAAAGTTTTATGCCCTTCAAAGAATTTTTGTTGGGTCCTAAATGCATTTAATTCTCTTTTGACAACTGTCAATTTTGCTTTTAATGATGGATCATCTCCCCTTAAAAGAATACCATCACAAAAATTAAGAAGATATCTTCTAGTGTCAAACATTTCTTGTGTAGCTATACATATACCTATAGGTTTAGTATCATGCATAGTCAATATCATATAGCTCTCGGTAAATACTACGGTTAACTGAGTTATAAAGTCTTGTATTAAGAAAATTATAAATCTATATAAAACATCTAATAGTTGGTGGTTCATTGTCAAAAATTAAAGAAATTAAAGCGAGGGAAATTTTAGATTCTAGAGGGAATCCTACAGTTGAAGTTGATGTTATTACAGAAGATGGTTTATTTAGGGCAATGGTACCTTCAGGAGCATCTACAGGTATACATGAAGCCCTTGAATTAAGAGATGGTGATAATTCAAGATATATGGGAAAAGGTGTACTAAAAGCCGTAGAAAATGTAAACAAAAAAATAGCGCCATTAATAAAAGGAATGGACCCAACAAAACAAAAAGAAATTGATGATAAGATGATTAAAGCAGACGGGACTGAAAATAAATCTAATTTTGGTGCTAATGCTATTCTTGCTGTATCTATGGCTGCTTGTAAAGCGGGTGCAGCTGCAAAAAAGGTCCCTTTATATCAACACATCGCAAATCTGACAGGTGTAAAAGATTTTGTCATGCCAGTCCCAAGCTTTAATGTCATAAATGGTGGTGAACATGCAGGCAATGTGCTTGCAATGCAGGAATTTATGATCTTACCCATTGGCGCAGAATCATTTAGGGAAGCCATGAGGATGGGTGTTGAAATTTATCATAACTTAAAGAATGAAATCAAAAGAAAATTCGGGGTTGGTGCAACCGGTGTTGGTGATGAAGGCGGTTTTGCTCCTAATATAACAGACAACAGTGAAGCGCTGAAATTCCTCAAAAACTCTATTGACAGGTTGGGATATACAGATAAAGTTAAAATTGGCATTGATGTTGCAGCATCATCATTCTATCAGGATGGAAAGTATAATCTTGATTTTAAAAGTCAATACAACGATGGTAGAAATGTAATTACAGGAGAGGCCCTTGGTAATCTTTATTTGAAATATATAGAAAACTTTCCAGTAATATTTATTGAGGACCCATTTGAACAGGAAGACTGGGATAGTTATGCTGCTTTGACGAAAGCTACAAAAGGTAATGTCCAAATTGTAGGTGATGATTTACTAGTAACAAACCCTAAAAGAATAAAAGAAGCTATCAGAAAAAATGCATGTAATGCTCTGTTGCTTAAGGTCAATCAAATTGGAACAGTTACAGAATCTATAGAAGCATGCAAACTAGCAAAAGAAGCTGGTTGGGGTGTAATGGTTTCTCACAGAAGTGGAGAGACTGAAGACAGTTTCATTGCAGACCTAGTTGTGGGGTTAAAAGCGGGCCAAATAAAAACTGGTGCACCTTGTAGATCTGAAAGGTTGGCTAAATACAATCAACTAATGAGAATAGAAGAAGAATTGGGAAATAAATGTAGATATGCTGGTAAAAATTTCAGGAAACCGTAATTAAGTGTTCAAATGATTCCAAAAAATAAAGTAATTCTTATAATCAGAGATGGATGGGGATATAGAAAAAGTTCAAAAGACAACGCAATAAAACAAGCTAAAACCCCAAATACAAATTATCTGATGAAAAATTACCCAAACGTTTTGATCAATACAAGCGGAGAAGCAGTTGGTCTGCCAGAAGGTTATCAAGGAAATTCTGAAGTAGGGCATATAACTATTGGCTCTGGAAGAATTATATTTCAGTCATTTGTAAAAATAAACAAATCAATAAAAGATAAATCCTTTTTTAAAATTCCAGAATTTATTCAAGCAATAGAAAATTGCAAAAAAAATAATTCCAGTCTTCATATAATTGGCCTGCTTCAAATAGAAGGTGTACATTCTCATAAAGATCATTTGTTTGCTTTGCTTGATTTATGCAAGAAGCAGAACTTCAAGAATGTTTTTGTTCACGTAATCACTGATGGGAGAGACTCACCTGTAACTGACAGCTTGAAACATGTTGACTCCTTAATCAAAAAATTTGATGAAATTGGATTTGGAAAAATTGCAACAATTTCAGGAAGATTTTATACCATGGATAGGGATAATAGATGGGAAAGAACAAAAAAAGCATATGATTGTATAGTTAAAGCAGAATCAGATGAAGAATTTGAAAACCCAATAGAACAGATAAAGAAATGCCATAAAAATAATGAAACAGATGAATTCATAATACCAAGAAAATTAAAAAGTTATAATGGCATAAAAGAAAAGGACTCAATTATATTTTACAATTTCAGAACAGATAGGCCAAGGCAATTGACAAAAGCAATTGTTGAAAAAGAATTTGAAGGATGGAAACGAAAACTTTTAGATGTATTTTATGTTGCGATGACTCAGTATTACAACCAAATGAATGCACATGTTGCTTTCAAGGATCAAAATCTTGATAATTTATTGGGCAATATTATAAGTAAAAATAATTTGAAGCAATTGAGGATAAGTGAAACAGAAAAGTATGCACATGTCACATTCTTTTTTAACGGACAAATAGAAGAACCTTTTAAAGGGGAAGATAGAATACTTATACCTTCACCTAAAGTTCAAACTTATGATTTGAAACCAGAAATGAGTGCATATGAAGTAACAGATAAAATTTTAGAAGAAATTGAAAAAGAAAAATATGATTTTATTGTTGCCAATATAGTAAATGGTGATATGGTTGGTCACACTGGTGTAGTTGAAGCGTGTAAAAAAGCAGTAGAAACAGTAGATGAATGCCTTGGGAAAATAGTTGAAAGTGGCTTAAAGAATGGATACACTTTGCTTGTATTTGCAGACCACGGCAACATAGAAGACCAAACAAAACAATGGAGAACAAGCCATACAATAAATTATGTCCCATTTATTCTTGTTTCAAAAACTGAAAAACTGAAAAACTGCAAATTGAAAAAAAATAAGGGCTTGAAAGATATTGCCCCAACTGTTCTTGAATTAATGGGAATAAATAAACCAAAACAGATGACAGGTGAAAGTCTAATAGAATAATTTCATATTCAAAAGATATTACTTATCTTAATTTATATAAAATATTATATTGGTTTTTATATGATAAGACAACCGATAGTTGCAGTTTTGGGTCATGTTGACCATGGCAAAACTACAATATTAGATTCTATTAGAGGCACAACTGTTCAGAAAGGTGAAGCAGCAGGAATAACCCAGCATATAGGGGCATCATTCATTCCAATAGATACAATAAAGGGATTTTGTGGGGATCTACTTAAAAAATTAAAAATAGAACTTAAAATTCCTGGCTTGCTTTTCGTGGATACTCCAGGCCATGAAGCCTTCACTACATTAAGAAGAAGAGGGGGATCCGTTGCTGACCTAGCTATATTAGTTATAGATATTAACAAAGGATTTCAGCCTCAGACCGATGAAAGCCTAGAGTATTTGAAAAAATTCAAAACCCCTTTTGTTATTGCTGCTAATAAAATTGATCTTACACCAGGTTGGTTCCCCACCAATAAATCATGTTTTACCGATAGTATACAAAAACAGGGTTATGATATAATCGGTGATCTAGAAAATAAATTGTATACATTAGTCGGCCAATTATCAGAAAGAGGATTTGAATCCGAAAGATTTGATAGAATAGAAAATTTCAAAAAACAAGTTGCTATTGTCCCATGTTCAGGAAAAACAGGTGAAGGTGTTCCAGAATTATTAATGGTTCTTTCTGGTTTATCTCAACAATTTTTAACAAAAAGATTAGAATTATCAGATAAGACAAAAGGTTCTGTTCTCGAAGTAAAAGAAGTTAAAGGCCTAGGAACAACTATAGATGCTATAATTTACGACGGAACTATTCATATTGGGGATTATCTTATTATTGGGGGAAAAAAACCAATAGTTACAAAAGTTAAAGCATTACTCAGGCCAGCTTCATTAAAAGAATTAAGAATTGAAAAAAAATTTGAATATATAAAAGAGGCTTCTGCCGCAGCTGGTATAAAAATTTCCGCACCTGGGTTGGAAGATGCTATTGCAGGTAGCCCCATTGTATGTGTATCAAATGAAAATCAAATAGAAGACGAAAAAAAACTAATACAAAAAGAAGTGGAAGAAGTTGAATTCTCGCTAAATGTTGATGGTATTGTTGCAAAGGCGGACACACTTGGAAGTTTGGAAGCTTTGATAAAGCTATTAAAAGACAATGATATCCCAATTAGAAAAGCTGGAATAGGCCCAGTAATAAAACAAGACGTTGTTGAAGCAGATACAGTTAAAGAAGAAGATAGACGAGTGATAATTGGGTTCAATGTTAAAATCCTCGAAGACTCTGAAGAATTAGCAAGAGATCTTAAAATAAAAACATTTTTTAATAATGTAATTTTTCGGTTGATTGAAGATTATCAAAAATGGTATAAGGATGCTAAAGAGAGAAAAAAACAATCTAAGCTCGATAAAATAATCAGGCCATGCAAATTCAGAATTCTCAGGGGATGTGTTTTTAGAAATAGATCGCCGGCAGTATTTGGTGTAGAAATTATCAATGGTGTTTTGAAACCTGAAACTCCTATGAAAGTTGAAAAATCTGGAAAAAATGTTGGAAAAATAGATCAAATTCAAAAAGAAGGTAAAAATATTAATGAAGCAAAAACTGGGGATAAAGTTGCAGTTTCAATGGAAGAGCCGACAATCGGCCGCCAAATAAATGAAGATGATATTCTAATTTCTGCTATTACTCGTGGAGGTATTCAAGGCCTAAAAGAAGTTTGGGATAAATTGCATGATGATGAAAAAATGTTATTAAAAGAATGGGAATTGATTTAATTGAATTGGTTAATTCTAGTAATAGCAAATATAATACTGTCTTCCTTCAGAGATATTTACAACAAAAAAGTATTGAAAAATATGGAACCTATGGATTATACTTTTAGTTATATTCTATCCACAAACATTATCTTTGGTTTAACTGGGTTTGCTTTGGGATGGTTTTCTAATTTTGTTATAAATTACCTGCTCATAATTAATTCCATAATTACTGTAGTTGCACTTTTGTTTTATTTTAAAGCAATGAAAATAGATGATGTATCAAAGATTTCTCCATTGCAAAATATTAATATTCTATTCATAGTTGTTTTTGCAGCTTTGTTTTTAAAAGAAGTCATCACCCCTCTTCTGTTATTCGGATGTATACTTATAACATTCGGTGTATATATTA
>Ga0210017_1000870_pt1 | contig 26315 bp, 25 predicted proteins | sample CryGeyCG2014_020_FD_183966 | JGI IMG/M metagenome (GOLD analysis project Ga0210017, IMG submission 183966) | Groundwater microbial communities from aquifer - Crystal Geyser CG08_land_8/20/14_0.20 (SPAdes) (version 2) | ecosystem: Environmental > Aquatic > Deep subsurface > Groundwater | place... | reverse complement strand
TCTGACTGAATATGAAGGGAAAGCAAAGAAATTTATTGAAAAAAAGCGTTTGGAAAAAATTGGATTTATAGGTTTATTAATTTTGGTGATGATCCCGGTTCACGGAACAGGCGCTCTTGCATCCACAATTATAGGTAGATTATTAGGTTTTGGATGGAAAAAAACATGGTTATGCGTTACTACTGGCTGCGCGATAAGATCCAGTGTTATCGCTTTATTAGCATATTCTGGTTATCTTGCAGTGATTGGAATACTGCCATGACATCCTTGCCCATGTCTGTAACTTTGTTGGCGCCAAGTTCTATGAAATACTCTTTTAAACCATCATTGGAATAATCCCATTTTTCCCTGCGGGCATACGGATTGATACCATCCCAGTCGCCCAGGGTTCTATCATAGTATTTCCTAACCAGTTTTGGTAATGGAAAATTGAATGCCTTGTACGGCTCTATGATGATGAGTTTTTTCGTTTTTCTTAACGTATTTTTAACAATTGTTTTTTCATTAGGAGTGATATGATGAAGCACATCCACAATTACGCACACATCATTTTTTGGATAATCAGCAAAGTTAAAAATGTTTTTCAATTCCAGATTTCTACCCCTGGATAATCCATGTTTTACGAATTTTTTGTTCATGTCCCATCCGATATATGTGCAGGTTTTATCAAGATACTCTACCAGAAAACCAGGGCCGCATCCGAGTTCAAACACAAGTTTGTTATCACCAACTTCCTTAGCAACAAATTTGTACCTTCTAATAAGGGTTTTTCTATGCAGTGTAAAAAGGAATATGTAATACAACGCAGGATGAAGATATGGTAATGCTGCCATCACATAACCTCTTTATAAACATTTATAATGTTTTTTCCAACTATGTCCCATGAGTATTTTTCTTCCACTCTTTTTCTTCCTTTTCTACCGAACTTTTCTCTTAAATTTTCATCGTCTAAAAATGTGATCACTGCATCTGACAGTTTTTTTGGGTTGCCAGGCTCAACAATAAGCCCGCAATCACCTATTACCTCAGGTATGCCTCCAACGGATGAGCCTATCACAGGTGTTCCGGATGCCATTGCCTCAAGTAATGTTATGCCAAATGATTCAGCAGTAACTGATGGGAGAACAAAAACATCAGATGATGAATAAAGATTTGGGAGCATATTGTCAGGAACATATCCTAAAAATCGTACATTCTCTTTTAATCCAAGTGTGTTTGCATAGGAAGATAGAAATGTTTTCATTTTTCCTTTCCCGCCTATTAACAGTAAAGCATCAGGATATTTTTTTACGATGTGGCTCATTGCCCTGATTAAAATGTGCACCCCTTTTTTTGGCACAAGACGCCCCATATACAATATTGTTGGTCTCCTATCCACATTTTCATTTTTGTTATCAGGAGAAAACCTGTTAACATCAACACCATTTGGTATAACACTTATTTTATTCTCATCCGCAAAATACTCTATAAATGTTTTTGCCGATTCGCTCACAGCAATGATTTCTTTAACCTTGCTTATCTGTAATCTGTATCGCGGATAGCCATAACTTAGAGGGCGCCAGAGATACTCAGAATCAGGAAACAATGATACTGTATGCGTTGTAAGAATACTTGGTATATTAATTTTGTCAGCAACATGGATGCCTGTTAACGGCAGACGCGCAAACGCGTGATGACAGTGAACCCCATCAAAATCTTTCAGTATATTCTTCATCTTTTTTGTTATCTTCGGTGAAAGATTCAGTTTGAAAACGGGGTCCTTTATTCCTTCTACCTCATAAACAGGAACATTTACCTCTGTTTTTTCTTTCATCTTGTTTGTGATGATGCTTACATCAATTTTGTTCTTTTTCAATATAAGCGCAAGGTTTTTTACATGCCCTGCCACACCGCCCTCATAGGTGTTGAACCATTCTGTTATTAGGGCAACCTTCATACATCCACATTATTTACTGTGATTATATTATTTTCTATTCATCAAAGAGAAATAAACTTTAATATCTCAAACATCCTTTTTTGTTTTATGCTTGAAAGGAAAAGTGAAAAAAAACCTGTTGAGAGAAAAATGAAGCTTCAGTGGAGGAGACACAAAATGGCAACAATGGGAACAATTCTTGTTGCAATAGTTGCCGCATTATTAGTAGTTATGGGAATATTTTCATTAAATGAATCCCCTGATATAGGTTATGTGTTCCTGATTTTCGGGATTGTTCTGTATTGTGCTGTTGGCTATGACATTTACAGGATGTACGGATATTAAATAATCTCAAGTGAAAAATCAACAGATTTAACTGAATGGGTTAACATTCCCAATGAAATAACATCCGCGTACTTTGCATACTGAGTTATGTTTTCAGGGTTTATTCCACCCGAAACCTCTATTTTTATGTTTTCGTTTATTTCCTTTATTTTTTTATATGCCTTTTTTACATTTTCAGGGGTAAAGTTGTCAAACATGATAGTATCTGCACCCGATTTTGCTGCCTTTATTGCATCATCAGTGTTTTCAACCTCAATCTCAATCTTTTTCCGGGTTTTCTTTGCCCTTTTTACACATTCCTCTATACTCCCAACGATCTTTATATGATTATCCTTAATCAGTACCGCATCATACAGTCCATATCTATGGCTTATGCCGCCGCCGATTATTACAGCTTTTTTCTCATAGTATCTGAAACCAGGCGTTGTCTTTCGTGTAGCAGCTATTTCAACTTTAGGATTAATTCTTTTGCATTTTTCAACAGTTTTGTTTGTTAGTGTTGCAATCCCGCTCATTCTTGACAAAAAATTCAATGCGGTTCTTTCGCCTGCGAGTATGGATTTTGCAGAACCTTTGAGATTTAGGATTACTGTGCCTTTCCTGATGTTACATCCATCCTTTGCGTATGCATTAACCTCCACTCCTAGTTTTTCAAAAACATTTTTTGCTTCTTCTAAACCTGCGAGAACACATTTTTCTTTTGAAAAAATTTTTCCTTCCGCATTTTCATCTGACAAAAGCGTGTCTGATGTTATGTCACCATTACCGATATCTTCTTCAAGAAATTTTTCAATCATAATCCTTTGAACCCTTTCCCAATTATATATACCTCTGAACTGGTTTTTCTTGTCGCACCAGGTCTGCATACCTTAACATAATCAAAACTGTTTTTCACTTTCTCAAAATAGTCTTTGAACATGTCTCCTTCAAAAATTTTCACAACAAAATTTCCTCCTCTTTTCAAAATCTTTTCAGCAAAACTTAATGCGTGTTCACAAAGGTAAACGGATCTGGCATGATCAACATTGTATGCACCTGATATGTTAGCGCTCATATCAGATATTACAACATCAGCTTTCCTGATAATGGATGTTATGTGTTCAACAACCTCCTTTTTTGTCAAATCCCCCCTGAGAAATTCAACACCTTCAAGAGGCTCAATTGATTCAAGGTCTATACCAAAAACAAAACCATTACAAACCGTTTCCTTGGCAACCTGAGACCATCCGCCAGGTGCGGCCCCCAAATCTATGACAGCATCGCCTTTTCTTATGACATTATATTTTTTGTTTATCTGCTTTAACTTGTATGCTGCCCTTGACCTGTACCCCTCTTTCTTGGCCTGTCTGTAGTAATGTTCCTTTTTCCTTTCCCTCTGCCATTTTTCTGTCATCAAAACATGTAACGATTACGATTCTTATATAGTTTGTTGAGCATAAAACAAATTTTACCAAAAACATTATTTCCTATGAGCAATATACTGTTAAATATGCGGAAAACTGCTGTGGTATTAATGATTATTTTGTTTCTATCAGGATCATACATAACCTTTTCAGCAGGTGCAGACTGGCCAATGTTTAGAAACGATGTTACCTATTCAGGTGTATCAAATATTACAGGAAATAAAAGATGGATACAGGGATTTATCAGCATACTGGGCCGCAACCCCTGGGAAGCATACAATAAAAATCATTGTAGATAACAATCCTTATGAAACAAAAACAGAAAATAACATAGCTTCAACAACCATTAACGTTCAGAAAACAAGTGAAAAAAAACCTTACCTGTACTTGGATTATGTGCTTGCTTCAGTAATCATCTTAGGGATAATCATATATGCTCTACTAGGAAAAAAGGGAGTAAAACAATAATTGAACCACAAAATATATAAGGAAATAAACACATAAAAATAGGAAGGGGAAAAAATGGGTAAAGGAATGAAAAAACTGCTGGCAGTCGTTTTGGTGCTCATTATAATAGGAGGAGCAGCCTATTATATACTGAAGGCAAAGGGATATGAAACAGGCATTGCAACCCTGAGTGATGTTTTAAACTCAAAGTCGGAGAGGAAAGTAGCAAATATGCCTACTATTGTGTCCCATGAATCACCGTATTATGCTTTGATTGGAACACCTGCTGCATTGTATTATGAGAAAACAACCACACCACCAACAGGTTTTGCTTTGAACGTTACAGCACCGTATGTTAACATAAGTGTAACCACACTAATACCTGGCTCTGAGTGGATGGTAAGATATGCATCACCATTGCTTGTTGTGTGCGACAAAGAGCCATCCAGGGCTGTGATAAGGTTCATGGAGCAGTACAACAATCCTCCTGTGGTAACAATAGGTGATGTACCATCCACATTATCATCTGATGAGAGGGAATGGGAACCACCCACATCTGTTACGCTTGATGTTACTAAATCATTTGAAGGCTCTGCAAAAGGTGTATCATTGAGTGTTGCAAAATATTTCTGGAGTCACAGTGACGGCGTTGTTCTGATAAAAAACAACCAAGATGGTTATAATCAGGCTGTTGTTGCTGTAACACTGGCATCCTATGTTAACATACCAGTGATTGTAACAGACACTGTGGATGAAAATGTTGCTAAAACACTGGAAAGCCTTGGAGTAAAATATTCACTTGTGTGCGGTGATATGAAAGGATACAAACTAACAAAACACTTCAATTCTGTTGAGGAAATCCAGGACTGGACAATATCTGTTGTCAGGCAGAGACTGGGTGATAATGTTAGTTATATTACAATGGCAAACCCAATGGATGCGTACAGGCCAAAAGTTTTGGAGAGTAAAGTTGTTTTGGATGTAAGTGGTGAGATTGAGCATTCACCATCAACTGCCTATCCTGGCAGGCCTGAAATGGGGGTAACGGAAAGTGTGGTATTTGATATTCCGTACAAGTATGCAAATATAAATGTTGATCTGGTGTTGGATATTTCAGATGAGTGCGCAACATTCACACCTGCTAAATATGATTTATCAGGTGCGCGAATGTATGTGTTTTTGGCTGTGGATACAAATAACAATGACCAGTTTGATGAGGGAGAAGATAAAGTTCAGTACTTTGGTGGATCACCTGCATATAAGAATGTAGGTTTTACTTCAGACCCTACATCAAGTTCCGCGCATATTAATCCACCACAAACTACGGAAGCTGTTTTTAATACCCAGATTCCAATATTCAACGACAAAGGAAAACATGTTCTTGGTTTACTGGCAAAGATACCATCTGATAAAGACAGAAAGCCCTGGCAGACAACCGGCTGGACTGCCCCTTACACTCTAAAGGTTACAGTTGAAAAACTTGATTCATATGTTTATCCATGGATGCATGATGCATCATCATTGGCACCATACTTGACAGCGTATAGAAAAGGGGTTGTGCTCGCCAAACCAGAGTACATGATATACTCAGATGATTATGTAGATATAAAGGATTCCAGTAATCCTGCAGCAAACCTTGAACTTATAGAACCAACAAACAATAAAGTTGCAGAAGTAAAAAAGGATTTAAACAACCTGCTTGGAAGGCTTGCAGGAATGCCTGCAGAAACAGATGAGGATATTATCGCACTCGCAGAATATTATCACAGCATGAATGAAAACAAAAATTACACACACCTTGCAATCATTGCAGACCCGCAGATGATACCGCACTATTATTATCCTAGTAAAGGTCTTGGTGAAGACTCACAGGAAGGATACCTTGTACCTGGGGACAATATTTATTCAGATATAGATGCTGACTTGGATAACCCGATATGGGGCTTGAATGAAAGATATCCGAGAATGGAGCTTGCAGACGGAAGAATATCAGGGTTTGACACTCAGGACATATCTGCACTTTTGTGCAGAACATTTTTTTATCATGATATTATAGACAAGATGGGGGTTAGGGATGCAAGGGGACAACTCAGTAATTCATGGAAAGAAAATGGTTTCGGGATGATAGGCACCGAGCCACCAGTTGGTGCAGCAGCAACTGCAAGGGAAAAGGTAGGGGATCAATGGGCAAGAGCGGAATTTAGTGTGGACACAGAATCAAGGAATAGACAGCTTGCAGGTAGGCAGGATGCGACCCCACTATATGAGTCGAGCAATTTCATATATATATGCTCACATGGGTTCTGGTACTGGTATGTACCAACAGCATCAAAAAGCATGGTACCATATTATGAAGCTGGTGGTGGAGGTGCAATGGATGTTGCACATGTTAAACTCATGGAGTTTGGTCCTTCTGTTTTCTGGGCATCATCCTGTGTTACAAGTAGGGATGATGGTATAGAACCATATAATGCTCTTTCAAATGCGTTTTTGCACGCCGGTATGAACTGCTATCTTGGTGGAACAAGGAGTATGTGGGGGGTTATTATTCCAAATCCTGATGCTAGGTCTGGTGAAAAAATGGGTGATTTAATGATGCTTTACTGGTATGCACATATGTGTGGGTGGCTGTATGATAAAAGCCAGGGTGGAATAATTGTTGAAGAACCTATTAGTGATTTATCAACCGGTGCTGCGCTCATGCTTGCAAAAAACACATTCATAGCAGGTGAAGGAACAGATGGTGGTGCAGAAAATGATGACACATATGAAGAGGTATTACTGCATGGTGACCCTGCATTCAATCCCTATGAGCCAAACCATGAAGGAATGTTTTAGTGTCTGCGTTTTATAAGGATAATAAACAATAAGGCTATGATTACTGCAATGGTTATAATCGTTATGACATTATTCCATTCCCCTTTCCTCAGGGTTTCTGGCAGATATCTAATATCCCCTGATTCTGTTAGCCAGGGATTATAGTTCACATAGTTGCTTACATTGTCACCCTTTCCGTTTGGCCCATCATCAGAGCCCCAGTAATTGTAGGTTGCATTCACCATTACAGACGAATCATCATTTTTTATCCCATATTCTGAATTGTTGTATATCCTGTTTTGATTTATTGATGGAGTGGAGTCCCATTCACAGAAGAGGCCTATTATATTTGAGTAAATACTACAGTTTGTAACTATGCTATCTGAAGATATGTAAAAAGAGACGCCATAATAGTTTTCCAAGATACTACAGTTTTGTATCATGGTTCTATCTGAGGCATAGTATACATATACACCGCTTCCATTGTTCGAATAAATGCTGCATCCTGATATGCTGTTATCCGAGCATTTGTAGAGATAGATACCATCCTTGCTGTTGAGATGTATGTTGCAGTTTGCAATCATGTTCTCCCTTGATCCTCTTTCCAGGTATATACCATAATAATCATTTGAGTGGATATCGCAATTTTCAATTTTGTTTGTGTCAGAGAATGTGATAATGGAAATACCAATTCCGTTTTTTGAAATACTACAGTTTGATACAATGTTTGAATTTGATTTGGCATATAGGAATATACCAGATGAGGAAAATTTTTCACCATAAGGCCCTTCCCCACCAATGAAATGGGATAATGAGATATTGCAGTTTTTAATAATGTTGTTTGATGATTGATCCAGATGCACCCCGAAGTTGTTTAAAGTTAATTTGCAGTTTTCAATTGTGTTGTTTTGTGAATAATGCCATAGATATATTGCAGACTCACTACTCCAACTTATGCTGCAGTTCATGATTTTGTTGTCTGTGCACTCGTATAGATGGATACCATATTCGTTGTCAAAAAATGTTGTGTTCTCAATAACAGAGTTTGTTGTGTTAACAAGAAGAATTCCATGTCCATTATAACTTACGTTTATATTTTTTATTGTGATATTGCTACAGGATACCAAGGCAAGGAAACCTATATCCATAGTTTCATTAAACTCAAGATTATCTTGCTCAAGAGCATAGTAAATAGGCTTTCCATTGATTTTGTTTGATTCATCTACATCTTCATAATAGTCTTTCACACTATCAAAACCATGTACTGAGAAAGAGTAATTGTTATTCCACAAGGTATTATTTCGCAGTATATTATTTGCCGAGGCAAGTTTGATACCATAAGTGTTGTTTGATGAATTGCAGTTTTTTATCCTATTGTTTTCGGATAATCTTTCAAGCCAGATTCCACAGCCATTTGAATAAGTGGTGCAGTTTTCTATTTTGTTATTTAATGAGTTGTCAAATGATATACCATTGCTGTTGTTTGAAATACTGCAATTTGATATGCTGTTTTCTGATGAGGAGAAAAAAACAATCCCATTATTCTCACTTGATAGTATATTACAGTTTTTTATTTCATTGTTTGTAGATTTCCATATATCAACGCCATTCTCATTATTTGAGAGAAAGCAATCTATAATGCTGTTATTTGATGAAGAATCAAACATGACGCCACCGTTGTTGTCAGATATGTTGCAGTTTTTGATAGTACTATTTAACACGTTCTCAAAGTATATCCCAGCCCTATTCTCACTACTGTTGATTATTGTGAAATTCATGATGCTCACAAAACTCGCATTTACTCTGATAACATTTTCAAGTCCAGCACCATCTATGATTGTTTCATCCCTGCTCTCCCCAGCTAAAGTTATCTTCCTATCTATTATTATGTGCTCATTATAAACCCCGGAATAAACATAGATTATATCACCAATACTTGCATTGTCTATAGCCTCTTGTATGGAGGTATAATTCCCATCTCCAACACCTCCTACATGGATTACTATGTTGCCCTTTTCATCAACAGCGCTTGCGCTTTGGAATATGCTCAAGAAAGGGAGAACTGTCACAAGTAACAAAATTACTACAAACTTTTTCATTATGTCGTTAATGCTCTCCGATATTAAAAAGATTGTGGAATGAAGATAAATATCAATAATCATATTATCCCTTTATGCTATGTATAGGCTTTGAGGGAACTGCGCACACAATAGGCGTAGGGGTTGTGGATGATAATAAAATAATTGCAAACGAGTCAAAGGTGTTTCATCCTGAATCAGGTATTCATCCCAGGGAGGCTGCAAATTTTCATGCAAAACACATGCCTGATGTTTTAAAGGCGGCGTTAAACACTGCAAAGATTAAAATCCATGATATAGAACTGGTTGCATTCTCTCAGGGTCCTGGGCTTGGTCCCTGTCTAAGAACTGTGGCGACAGGCGCGAGGGCGCTTTCCCTTTCATTAAAAAAACCAATCATTGGCGTTAACCACTGCATCGCACATCTTGAGATTGGCAGACATACAACAAAATGCATAGACCCTGTGCTTTTGTATGTTTCTGGTGGCAATACCCAGGTTATATCCTTTTCAAACAAAAGATACAGGGTTTTTGGTGAAACACTTGACATAGGAATAGGGAACATGCTTGACAAGTTCGGAAGACTGATAAACCTTCCTTTTCCTGCAGGACCTGAAATAGAGCGTCTTGCAAGAAAAGGCAAGCTCATCCAGCTGCCTTATTCAATCAAAGGCATGGATGTTTCATTTTCAGGCATTCTCACAGCGGCAAAAAATCTCATAGAGCAGGAAGAAAAAGAAAACCTCTGCTACTCCTTGCAGGAAACATGTTTCGCAATGCTCATAGAGGTGACAGAAAGGGCAATGGCGCACCTTGACAAAAACGAAATACTGCTCGGCGGTGGTGTTGCATCAAACAAAAGACTGCAGGAAATGGTGAACAACATGGCAACAGCGAGGGGCGCAAAACTTTTCGTTCCAAAACAGGAGTACTGCGTCGACAACGGCGCAATGATAGCATTAACAGGACTTCTGATGTACAAATCAGGGGTAAGGATGAAGATAGAGGAAACAGAAGTGAAACAGAGGTTCAGGACTGATGATGTGGAAGTGAGATGGTGATTAATGGTCAGGGAGCATAATTGCTCCCAGCCCGACCGCCAGTTACAACAATATCTGTTGCAACGATTAATAATATATATCCAGAAGGATATAAAATTTTGGAAATCCCAGCCCGACCGCCGGTCACATCTCCTTTATCAACTTCACAATCTCATTCACAACAAAATCCGTGATTTTTTCCCCTTTGGATTTTGATGCGGTGGATGGGTCGCCTATTATTCCTTCTGGAAAGTATTTCTCAGGATTTTTTAATATATGATATTTTGGTATTTTCGGAGTAGATTTTTTCCCTTTGCATTTTATTAAATCAGGTCTTGAAACCATAACCCTTGATGTCTCTATTGCCCCGCCGTGCCTCTCCCATTCTGGTATGCCAATCCTTTTCAGGGATTTCCTTCCTTTTTCATCATACAGTAACTCGTAATCAGAAAGAACAATGATTTTAACATCATACTCATCCACGATTTTTTCTGCTGATAATCTTATAGCAGACATGTGCATACTACCAGCATGTCCTGAGATAACAGCAATTTTTCTCACATTGTTCCTTACAAGTTCTGAAAGAATATCATAAACAAGATTTCTCATTGTATCAAATGACAATGATATTGAGCCTGGGAAGTTTTTTGTTGAGGAGCAAACACCATATCTTATTGATGGTAAAATATATCCTTTGATTTTCCCTGCAACCCTTTCAGCCACATGTTCAGACTGCAGTGAATCAGTGCAGAGAGGCAGAGCAGCGCCGTGCTCCTCCATTATTCCAACAGGCAGAATAACAGCTGTGTTTTTGTTTATCCTTTTTTTGAACTCATTTGTTGATAATTCATCAAGGTACATAAAAATGTAGATGTAATGCCAATAGAAAAACATTTTGTTTTTGAAAACGATTTGGATATATGATTGCGGTAGCATACCATGATGATTACTCAAAATATGATCTGGGTGAGGCTCATCCTTTGCTTGGTGATAAGCCGAAAAGGACATTAGAATTTTTAATGAATAAAAATGTTGAGATGAAAATTTTTGAGCCTGAGCCTGCAACTTATGAGGAGCTTTTGTTTGTTCATTCCAGGGGTTTTGTTGATTCAGTAAAAAATTTGAGTGAGTCAGGAGGGATGCTTGCAGTTGATACGCCTGCGCCAAAAGGAATATATGATACTGCAAGAACAGCATGCGGTGGAACAAAAATAATGGGAATAAAGGTTATGGAAAATTTTTTTTGCGGTGTTAATCTACTTGGAGGTTTTCATCATGCAGGTGTTGATACTGCTTCTGGTTTCTGTTTCTTCAATGACATAGCAGTTGCAGTAGAATATCTGAGAAAAAAATATGATATTAAAAAGTTTCTTGTGATTGATTTGGATGTCCATCACTGCAATGGAACACAGGAAATATACTACAAGGATGATTCTGTTCTTGTTATATCATTGCATCAGGATGGGAGAACACTTTACCCTGGAACCGGCTTCATAGATGACATTGGTGATGACAATGGAAAAGGTTTTAATGTGAATATTCCTCTTCCTCCAGGGACAGGGAACGAAAGTTATCTTTATGCATTTGATGAGATTATCCCTGGGATAGCAAAACAGTTTAAACCAGAAATCATTTTTTACCAGTCAGGTGTTGACACGCACCATTCTGATCCTCTTGCAAACCTGAATCTCACATTTGATGTTTATCATGATTTGGGTAAAAGGATGAATAATATTGTCACAAGCACCTGTAAAAAACTTGTTGTCTGTTGTGGAGGAGGATATAATTTGGAACAAAGCGTAAAATCATATTACAACATAGTTTCCGGTATTCTTGATTTAAAAGATTTTATTTCTGAAAAAAATATTCCAGATAGAAGAATGGATGATGTGAAGAATGTTGTTTATCAGGTGAAGAAGAAACTTGTGGATTACTGGGCATGAGTCCACCGAAGGCTATCGCATAAAAATATTTAAATTAGAAAGTTCATGTAATGTTGATGTCCCTTACACACCAGATACTCAGCAGAAAAACAGGTAGAAACGTTGAGCCTGGGGAAATCGTTGAGTGTAACGTGGATTTTTTGATGATGCATGACGGCTCAGCATTCATCGCATTGAAAAACTTTGGAAAGATTGGAAAAAAGGTTTTTGACAGAAATAAAATTATGATTGTATTTGACCATTACTGCCCATCAAACAGTATAGAAAACTCAAACATCCACAACCAGATAAGAAAATTCGTTAAAAACCAGGGGATAAAATATTTTTTTGACTGCGGCAGCGGCATCTGCCATCAGGTTTTTGCTGAGACCAAACCTGTGAAACCTTATTCTGTTATTGTTGGAGGGGACTCACATACAACAACATATGGTGCCCTTGGCGTGTTTGCAGTAGGCATGGGCGCAACAGACATAACTGTAACACTGGCAACCGGCAAAACATGGTTCATGGTTCCAGAGGCATACAGGATTGTAATTAATGGAAGGATGAGAAAAGGTGTTTATGCGAAGGACATCATTCTTGACATCATAAAAAATCTTGGTGTTGCAGGTGCAAACAATAGTGCTGTTGAGTTTGAAGGCTCTGCTGTTAAAAAACTTTCCATGGACTCAAGGCTCACACTCTGCAACATGGTCACAGAAGCAGGTGCAATGAACAGCATAATAGGTGTTGATGAAAAAACTGAGAAACACTTTGGTATGAAAATAAAAAAAATAGGTAGTAACCACTATGGGAAGGTGTTTGAGTATGAGTCACCGGATGAGCCATTGGTTGCCTGCCCGCATTCTGTGGGCAATGTGAAACCTGTTAGGGAGGTTGAGGCAGAAATTGATCAGGTGTTCATTGGCTCCTGCACAAACGGCAGATATGAAGACATGAGGGTTGCTGCAAACATACTGAGAAACAGAAAGGTGAGAGTGAGAACAATAATCTCACCTGCTTCCAGAAATATTTACCTCAGATGCCTGAAGGATGGTTTCATAAAAATATTTATGCAGTCAGGAGCTATTGTTTTACCCCCATCATGTGGACCCTGTATAGGTGTGCATAATGGTGTTCTGGGAAAAGATGAGGTTTGTCTCTCAACAGGCAACAGGAATTTCAAAGGGAGAATGGGAAGTGGGAAGATTTACCTGTGCAGTCCTGCAACAGCTGCTTCAAGCGCGGTTAATGGAGAAATCACGGACCCAAGGAGGTATCTATGAAAGGAAGCGCCATTGTTCTTGGTGATAATATCAGCACGGATGAAATAATACCAGGCAGGTTTTGTAGGAGCCCTAATCTTGGAGAGCATTGCCTTGAAGGGTTGAATATTTCAATAAAAAAATATATGTTTATTGTTGCTGGTGAGAATTTCGGTTGCGGTTCAAGCAGGGAGCAGGCAGTGCTTGCATTGAAAAATGCAGGGATAAAATGTATTATATCCAAGTCATTCGCGAGGATTTTTTACAGAAATGCTGTAAACAATGCTCTGCTGCTGCTAAAATGTGAAAACATCAATGTAAAAAACAATGATGTTTTGGATGTTACAATCAGAACAGCCAAAATAAAAAACTTGTCCACAGGTGTATGTTTTCAGGCAGAAGAAATCCCAAATTTTGCAATGAAAATAATAAGGAGTGGTGGTATCATCAAATACTACAAAGAACTGGGGGTTTTATGAAAATCTGTGTTATAGCAGGTGATGGTATAGGGGTGGAAGTGACCGGGTCCTGTTTAGATGTGTTGAAAACGCTTCATTGTGATTTCGATTTTGTTTTCGCAGATGCGGGCTTGGGATGTTATAGAAAACATGGGACGTACCTTCCAGAGGACACTGTTGAAAAAATAAAAACCTGTTCCGCAACACTTTTTGGTGCGGTAACAACGGATTACAGTAATGATTACAAATCACCAGTTCTAACCATGAGAAAAAATCTTGGGCTTTACGCAAACCTCAGGATAATAAAATCCTTGCACAGCAGATGCATGAAAAACATGGACATTGTTGTTGTCAGAGAGAACACAGAAGGAATTTATGTTCAGAGGGAGAGGGGAAAAAATAGGGTGATAGCAGAAAACGTTGTCTCAAAAAAAGCATCTGAAAGAATCATAAAATTTGGATTTGAGTATGCGAGAATAAACAAAAGAAAAAAGATTACCTGTGTGCATAAGGCAAATGTTCTGAAAAAATCTGACGGCATGTTCAGAAGAATTTTCTACGAAATTGCAGATGGCTATAATATAAATGCTGATGACTGTCTTGTTGATGCCTGTGCAATGCATCTGATAAAAAACCCTGAAAAATTTGATGTCATAGTAACCATGAACCTTTACGGCGATATATTATCGGATGAGGCTGCTGCACTTGTAGGCGGTCTCGGTTTTGTCCCAGGCGCAAACATAGGTGAGGATTACATGATTTTTGAGCCTGCCCATGGCTCTGCACCAGACATCGCAGGTAAAGGCATAGCGAATCCTACTGCGATGATTATGAGCGGGGGGATGATGCTTGAGTATCTTGGAATGAATAAGGAAAGCAATATTATTGAGAAAGCATTAAGAAACGTTTTTGAGAAAGGCGTGTTCACCCCTGATGTGAATGGGAAACATGGGACGAAGAGATTTACAAAAGAGGTAATAGGGGAAATCAAACAGCTCATATAAGGTTTTTGCATCAGTTTTTAATCTTCTAAAACCTTTCCTGTTTTGATGGGTATAAGACATGATTTGTTGGATGCCTCCATTAAAGCAGAACTGCTCTCAAACGGGAAAATATCTGTGTCAAAAGAAATGAAAAACGTGTTTTCAATGTCAAAAGCCGGTCCTGATGCAGGCATGAAAACCATGGTTTTTTCTTTTAGTGGTAGAAACGTGAAACTGGAAGTGACAAGAGAAAAAAATGTTTTTTCCCTGAAAAAAAAGGATGATGTTTTTCAGATTTTCAAAAACAACAGTTTATACATTGATGATGTGAAAATCCTACCTGTTCCATTTCATGCGCCGAATCAGGTTTTTATAAGTCTTGGCAGCAGATGTATCTATGATTGCAGATTCTGCGTGTCAAACTGTTTAAGATGTATAGATTACTCACCTGAAAGATGGGTAAATTTTGTTATCAAAGCATTAAAAGATGATGTTAAATCCGTGTCCATTACAAGCAGCATACCAGAGCATCCAAGTAAAACGATTGAGGACATGGTGTATGTTACCAGGAGAATCAGGGGGTTCTCAAGCATTCCAATAGGTGTTGAGGCGTACACCCTTAATTTTTTTGACATAGACAGGTTGAAGGATGCGGGTGCGGATGAGTTGAAGATAAACATTCAAAGCTATGACAGAAATATATTTTCAAAAATCTGCCCTAGTTTGGATTATAATAGAATCCTTGAAATCTTAGAATACAGCGTGGAGGTTTTTGGAAAAAACAATGTGTGCTCAAACATCATTATAGGAATGGGTGAAACTGATGAGAACGTGTTAAAAGGTGTTGAAAGACTTGCAAAAATGGGTATTGTGGCAAATATCAGAATGCTCAGAGTGAACAAATACAACAGGGTACCTCTTGAGAAATCCCTCGGAACTGTGAAAAAAGTATCGGCAGAAAGACTTTTATATCTTGCCCTTGCCCAGAAGAAAATCCTTGAAACGTGTCATCTGACAACACAATTCAGGACGATGTGCCATGCATGTACCTGCTGTGACATTGAACCATGGAGGGACGTATGAGGACATGTCGTCTGATCGACACAGGGATGGGTCATCCTTTTTATGTGACTGCACTTGATGAGGCTATAGCAGATGCCAGAAAAAACAATGTTGTACCTGACACACTGCATTTTTACAGGCGTGAACCACCAGGAATTTCTGTTGGATACTTCCAAACAGTTAAAGACATTGACTTGGAGCTTTGCAGAAAACACAATGTGGTAGTTGTGAGGAGAACAAGCGGTGGAGGAACAATCTACACGGATAAACATCAGTTGATTTATGCACTTATCATGAAAACAAGTATGGATACAGAAAAGATTTTTCAGATGGTGTGCATTAGCATTGTTGAGGCTTTGCAGGCGCTTGGCGTATCTGCAGAATACAAAAAACCAAACGATGTGACCGTAAACGGCAAAAAGATTTCAGGCTCAGCCATAATAAGAAAAGGTGATGTGGCGCTTGTTCACGGAACGATCATGATTGACTGCAACCTAAAACTTGCATGCAAACTGATAAAAATTTCTAAACCAGTTACAACATTACACGCATACAAGGCGGTATCTGTACCTGAGATGAAAAACATGCTCAGAGAAATATTCGGGAAAACGTTTAACATGCAAATCGTATCTGGCAGTTTGACAGTGTATGAGAAAATCTTGGCAGAGAAACTTGTTAAAGAAAAATACAGCAGGGATGAATGGAATCTGAAGAGGTAAAAAATGGACGAAATCAGGGTAAGCCCCTACAATTACAGGATGAGAAACAGGAATGTAGCAGTGTATGATACTACGTTAAGGGATGGAGAGCAGATGCCATCCGTCTCTTTTAGTGTGGAGCAGAAAATAAAAATTGCCCAAGCCCTAAATGAGATAGGGGTTAAAGAGATTGATGCTGGTTTCCCTGCAGTTTGTGAAAATGAGAGGAGAGCTATTAAGAAAATATCGTCTCTTGGTTTGGATGCAAAAATTCTGGTTTTAACAAGACTGCTCAGGGAGGATGTTGACCTTGCATTGAGCTGCGATGCAGATGTTGTTCTACTTTTCATCGCTACATCTGATGTGCATTTAAAACATAAACTGAAACTGGAAAAGGAGAAGATTAAACAAATGGTTTTGGATGTGGTAGGGTATGCAAAATCCCATGGTCTCATAACAAGTTTCAGTACTGAGGATACTACAAGAACCAGCCTTGATTTTTTAACAGAACTATATAAACTGGCTGTGGCCGCAGGTGCTGACAGGATAGGTATAACAGACACAGTTGGATGCATAACCCCTGAGGGCATGGGGTATCTTGTGAAAAAAATAAAAATAAGAGATATTCCTTTGTCTGTTCACTGCCATAACGATTTTGGGCTGGCTGTTGCGAATGCAATTGCTGGTGTAAAGGCAGGTGCGAACATTGTTGCAACAACTGTTAATGGTATTGGTGAGAGAGCAGGGAATGTGCCGCTTGAGGAGTTTGCTGTTGCTATGAAGGTTTTATACAATGTGGATGTTAATATTGATATAGCAGGTCTGACAAAACTGTCAAGGGTTGTGGGTTTTTTCTCAAAAAACAAGATACCAAAAAACAAGCCTATTGTTGGCAGAAACGCATTCACCCATGAATCAGGCATGCATGTGTCAGGTGTTCTGAAAAACCCGGCAACATATGAGCCTTTTCCACCAAGGCTTGTTGGAGGCAGGCGCAGACTCATGCTTGGGAAACACAGCGGAAGTGCTGCTGTGGAATATAAGTTAAAAAATGCTGGCATGAAGGTTGAGTATGTTGAAAAGATATTACATGAAGTAAAATTGCTTGGTGAAAAAAAAGGAAGGGTAACAGATAATGAGTTTTGGAGGATTGTGGAAAGATGCAGAAAATCCTGAAAACATATTATGTTTGGCCAAGATTCCCATCAGTGTCCATGTCCGGAAAAGATTGCATGCTGAGCTGCAGGCACTGCAACAGGCATTATCTCAAGGGCATGATACCTGCAGTAACAGATGAAGAACTGCTGAGGGTTTGCAGAAGGTTTTATGAGAACAACGCAGTTGGTGTTCTGCTGAGCGGTGGCTGCGACAGAAACGGGAAGATGCTTAACCTTGAAAAAAATTTGTCAGCAATTAAAAAAATCAAGGATGAAACAGGACTTATAATAAAATTGCATACAGGGTTTGTGGATGAAAAACTTGCAGAAAATCTGAAGGGTATAATTGATGTTGCATCCATGGAGATGGTTGGAGACAACACAACTATACAGGAGATTTTTGGTTTAAATGCAACAGTTGATGATTATGTGGAAACGTTTAGAAATCTTCAGAATGCAGGAGTAAGCATCGCACCACATGTCTGTGTTGGAATCTACAATGGCATGGTAAAAGAGGAATTCAAGGCCTTGGAATTGATAAAGGAAAATATAAAACCTGAAACCGTTGTCATAATTGTATTCAGACCAACAAAAAACACTGTTTTACAGGATTTACAGCCGCCAAGTCCTGAAGATGTTGCGTCTGTTGTGAAAAAGGCAAAAGGGTTGTTTGATGCGGAAATCTCACTTGGATGCATGAGACCCAGGAACAGGGCTGTCAGGGCTGAGATTGAGATAGAGGCATTAAAATCAGGTGTTTCCAGGATGGAGCTACCATCAGAAAAAACTCTCAGTTACGCAAAAGAAAAAGGTTATGAAATAAAAAGGTTAGATGCATGCTGCGCGTTACCTGAAAAATATGAGTATTTAGCAGAGGTTAATGAATTTTTATCAAAAAAGATACATTTATTATCCACCAATATGTTATGATACTGGTGATAAAATGATTGAGTTTGAGAAGGATATTGGCACAAACGCGGGTAAGGTATGGGTTTACCTCAGCAATAAATGCTCAGCAACGAAAACGGAGTTAAAAAAAGAGACAAAATTGGATGACTGGATGCTTCATGCCTCTTTGGGCTGGCTTGCAAGGGAAGGGAAGGTAAGGAGAGAAGGCGAGAGATACACGCTTGGTAAAACAAACCTTGTTGAAACTATCGGTACAAACGCAGGCAGGGTATGGAGCGCATTGAAGAACAGTGGGGCATTGAACAAAAGACAACTAACCTCAAAAACCAATTTGAAGGAGCAAGAGCTTTCTGCCAGTATCGGTTGGCTTGCAAGGGAAGGAAAAATAGACTGGGATGAAAAAACAAAAACCTATAAATTCAAGTAAATAAGATAAAATTCTGTAAAGTCTGGGTAGCATCCAAATAAAAGCACCCGACCTTACACAAAAGAAAAATTTATAAACAAATCTCTGCATCAGTCCATTTCATCTTATTAAACCAGTAGGGGGAGAGTATGAAGATTGCAATGATAGGCTGGGAGTTCCCGCCACTCGTAAGTGGCGGTCTTGGTACACACTGTTATGAACTCACAAAACATTTATCAGAAAAAGGCGTAATAATAGATTTCTACATGCCCAAAATCGGGTATGAGGTGGCAGATAGCGGCGCAAACATTGTTCCGGTGGATTTCACTCCTATCACCCCCTATGCTTATCCTAAGAGAGAGGATTTTTTTCAAAAGGTGATTTCCTATAATGAGAAATGTGCTTCCATGGTTGCTAAGGGTAATTATGACGTAATCCATTGTCATGACTGGTTGACCGTAATTGCTGGTATTAAACTGAAAAAAACACTGCATAAGCCGTTTGTGCTCACTGTTCATTCCACAGAATATGACAGAACCGCAAACCTTTTTCCCTGGGATAGGGTTGTGGATATTGAAAAAGCAGGCATCCTGCATGCGGACAGGATTATTACTGTGAGTAAAAGAATGAAGGCCCAGTTGGTTGACAGATATGATGCTGATGAAAGAAAAATACATGTGGTTTATAATGCCATAGACCCAAAAAGGTTCACAGGGGTGAAAATGAAAAAGCCTAAGGAAAGGATTGTCCTGTATTTTGGCAGGCTCACAGTTCAGAAAGGACCTGACTTCTTCCTAAAGGCTGCTAAAAAGGTGCTGGAGTTTGAGAATAATGTGAGGTTTGTAGTTGCAGGAACAGGTGAGATGCTTACCCAGCTTATTGACCTCACAGTAAAACTTGGGATACAGGACAAGGTGTTTTTCACAGGCTATGTGTCGGATGAGGACTTACCAAAACTCTATGCAATTGCTGATGTTTTTGTTCTTCCCAGTGTTTCAGAGCCTTTTGGAATAGCACCGCTTGAGGCAATGGCCTCAGGCATTCCTGTAATCATCTCAAAAACAACTGGTGTGGGTGAGGTTGTAAGGAACTGTCTGCTTGTGGATTTCTGGGACACAAATGAGATGGCAAACAAAATAATAGCAGTACTAAGATATGAGGCGTTGGACAGAACGTTACGTGAGAGGGAGAAAATGGAAATAATGGATAAGGGTTTTTCTTGGGGTAACGCGGCTGAGGAAACAATCAAAGTCTACAGGGGGTTGTTATGAAACTATGTTTCTACTTTCAGGTGCATCAGCCAATGAGGCTGAATAAACTCTCAATACTGGACTTCTGCAAAAACGGCGATTTGAAACAAATGTATTTTAATGAGAGAAAAAACAGGGAGATACTTTTAAGGGTTGCTGAAAAATGCTATCTTCCAACAAACAGGTTAATGATAGGGTTAATCAACAAATATGATATAAAGTTTGCCCTTTCCTTGAGCGGTGTTTTCATAGAGCAGTGCCAGGAATATGCGCCAGCTGTGCTTGATAGTTTTAATGCACTCGCAGAAACAGGGAACGTGGAGTTTATTGATGAAACATATTATCATTCACTGGCGAGTTTACATAAAGACAAAAATGAATTTATAGAGCAGATAAAGGAGCATGCAAAAATAATTAAAAGGTTGTTCAACCAAAAACCAACCGCATTTAGAAACACTGAACTCATATACAGTAATGAGATCGCAGGTGTTGCAGAATCCTTAGGCTATAAAACGATTCTTGCAGAAGGCATTAATCTGGGCTGGAGAAGCCCAAATTATGTTTACAGGCCTAGAGGATGCAGTAAAATCAAACTTTTGCTCAGAAATTACATGTTGAGTGATGACGTCTCATTCAGGTTCTCAGCCCATGCATGGAGTGGGTATCCGCTGACTGCAGATAAATATGCAAGTTGGCTTTCCCACTGCACTGGCGACGTGATAAATATTTTCATGGATTATGAAACGTTTGGTGAGCATCAATGGAAGGAAACAGGGATATTTGAGTTTCTCAGGCATCTGCCAGCAGAGATTAAAAAATATAATTTGGAGTTTGCAACACCTGAAGAAATTGAAATGGAGCCTGCTGGGGAGTATGACGCACCAAACGTTACATCATGGGCTGATTTGGAGAGGGACACATCAGCATGGCTTGGTAATGATATGCAAAAATCCTGCTTCAACGAGATGGAAAAACTTGGCGCACTCATAAAACAAAAAAATGACAAAAAACTACTGCGTATTTGGCGCCTCCTTCAGACAACAGACCATATATACTATATTTCCACAAAAAAAATGGGTGATGAGGAGGTACACAAATACTTTGCAGAGCACCAAAGCCCTTACGAAGCATTTATAAACTATATGAACATTATACAGCATTTGAAAGGGTTATTATGAGAAAGGTATTATTTCTGATAACGGAACTTCAGAGACCTGTAGGAGGGCTTTACAGATTTGCTGTAGAGTACCTTCCTGTTTGGAGAAAGGCATTTGAGGAAAAGGAAACAAATTTTGAGCCTCTTGTGTTTGCACCACGCGACATCTCCGCACCATTGGGTGATCTAGTTATAGAGCCTGGGTTTAAAGACATTGCTGAGAAGCACAGTGTAAAAATCTACTCTGCTGTAAGGGGAAATGTGAAATGCTACTTTCTGGAATCTACACTGAATGAAAACGAGCTTTTTGATTTTCATCGCACACTATGGGAGAAATACAGGGTAAAATCAGAAAAAGCATCGTCATATTATAACAGGGTACTCTGCCCTTTCTGGAATCACATGCCTGAAGTCGCAAAATCCGTTGAAAATATAGCATGTATTGATGCCCAGGACTGGCTTTCCTTCCCAGCAGGCTTTTTGGTTAAAGAAAGTATTGAAAAACCGCTTGTGTGCAGGTTTCATTCAGGGGAGTTTGGGAGGGCAATGGGAAAACCTGACATGGAAAATGCGCCTGTGAGAATTGAGGCTGCTGCCCTATATGAGGCTGATTATGTTGTTGGTGTTTCCGTGCCAGAAATGAAATTTGAGATCACAAATCTTTTACCATTCTCAGGGAGACTATCATCAGAACTTAAACAGCAGAGGGGGAGGGAATGGTACAATTACCAGTTATGGAAGCAGAGGGAATATAGAAGATTCCTGTTTTTTGAGTCTGATAAAATGCATCTTATAGGTAAGAACGCGGCAGGCATACCGAATGGCATAATACTGGATGGATGGAAAAAAATAAAAAAAGAGGAAATCCTAAAGGCAAAGGACCTGCTGAGGAGAAATTTTCCAACCAAAGACAAAATAATGCTTTTCATAGCGAGGACTGAAAGAAGAAAAGGACTTCGCCCACTCCTCGAAGCATTAAGAAAACTCAAATATGAGTATCATCAGAACGTTGGGCTTGTGATAGCATCTGTGATGAATGATGAGCGCATAGAGTATGAAAACAAAATAAGGGAAATGGGGATTGAAAATGATGTGGTCATAGATTCCAGATGGCTCAGTGAGAAGGAGAAAATGGCGTTGCTCTGCGCGCCAGACATACTTGCGCTCCCATCGCTTTATGAACCTTTTGGTTTGGTTACGCTTGAGGGCTTGGCTGCGGATCTTGCATGTGAGCAGAATCATTTAACAGGCCCTGTTGTTATCACTGGTGACATTGGTGGGATGAAGGATATTATGAGAAGCGGCATAGACGGTTTCAAAGTTCCAGTTGAAGACTTCTCAATAGAGCCTGAACTGCTGGCAAGCGTGACTGCGATGATCATGGAGCATCCTGATATGCATAAGAGAATCTCTGCTTCAGGTGCGAAAAGGGTGGAAGATGATATTTTTAAATGGGAGAATACCCTAAGGCATACGCTCCGCATATACGAGAGGGCAGTCCAGAATTATAGTAAGTGGGAAAGTGAATAGTTTTAACTTCCCTGAAAATATATGTCTGTGATTATGAAAACATCTGTTGAATCTTTGCTATCAAAGGAAAACCTGACAGCTGAGGATATTGAGAAAGAGGCTGATTTTTTGCAGAAAGCCCTGAATCATGCGAGGAAGGTAGGAAAAATAGACCTCACCACTTATCTAAATGTTGGTCCTATACTAACAAGCCTGCGTATGGTTGGGAGTATGATGAGGCACTGGAAACCAGAGGTCAGGTACTCGGCTGAGCAGGTAAGAGAGGAGCTGAGAAAAATCCATACCAGAATTTTGGAGGTTGAGCGGAAATATCCTGGGATTGAGGAAATCATTGAGGAATACAGAAAAATGCTTGGAAAGAAGGAAAAAAGAAGTGGCAGGCAGGTGCATTTCAGGGTAGCGAAACACAGGAAGAGGGTGCAGAAAAACTACATGCACAGGCAATATTTTTAATACGCACTACACATATGTAGGAAATGAAAAAAATGGGTTTAGGTAGAATGCTGAAATGGAGGGATAGACGAAGTATCCCGAATATAAACAAATTAAGCGAAATCGTTGGACTAAAATTAAAGGACGAACATCAAAATGTATAAACAGATGTATAAACAATTAAATTTATTCGAAGACGAAATAGAAAATAAGACCAATCATGTGGCTGAGTCTTATACCGGAATCTATGGTGTGCATAAATATTGGTCTAAGAAACCATACAATATTGTCCGAGATTTCATTTTACGATATACGAATAAAGATGGTATAGTAATTGATCCTTTCTGTGGCTCTGGAATTTCAATAACAGAATCTATTTTTACAGGAAGAAAAGCAATCGGGATAGATATAAACCCTTCTGCAATTTTTATCACAAAACAGATGATTAACAAAACACCAATAAGAGTATTAAGAGAGGAATTTAGAAGATTAGAATTAGATATTAAAAATAAAATAAACGCTCTTTATATTGTGAAAAGAGGAAATAGAGAATTTATTGGAACACATTTCCTATGGGAAAATGGTGAATTAAAAGAAATATGGTATAAGCGCGGTAAAAAAAATCATAAATCTGTTGAAGAACCAACAGAAGAAGATTTGAAATTAGCATCATCTTTTTCATACGAGGAAATACCCTATTTTTATCCAAAGAATCATTTTTTTCATAATCCTCGGATTAATGCGAACCGAGAAAATCACATCTACGATTTATTTACTCCACGAAATTTGATGGCACTGTCGCTTTTAATGGATAGAATAGAAAAAATTGAAAATAATGATATTAGAGAACTTTTTAAATTCTGTTTTACCTCTTCAGTTGGACAAGCCAGCAAAATGGTATTTGTTGTTAAACAAAGAGGAAAATTTAAAGGTAAGTCGAGAGAAAGCGAGAGAAAGGAGGTGGGCAGTTGGGTAATTGGCTACTGGGTACCTAAGGAAAATTTTGAAATAAATGTTTGGAATTGCTTTGAAAATAAATATAGCAAAATCTTGAAGGCAAAAAAAGAACAGGAAAACGCAAAATATTCAATTAATGAAGCAAAAAATACTGAGGAGATACTAGACTCAAAAAATTTGCTACTTTTAAATGAACCTGCTCAGAAAGTATTGAAAAAGATGCCAAATAATTCTATAGATTATGTGATTACAGATCCTCCGCATGGTAATCGACAGCCCTATTTAGAATTAAGCATGATGTGGAATAGCTGGCTTAAAAAAGATGTAGATTATGAAGACGAGATTGTAATAAGCGAATCCAAAGATAGAAATAAAGACATATATAATTATTATTATCTATTAAACAAGGTTTTCGTTGAAATTGAGAGAATATTAAAGCCGAACCATTACTTCTCTTTGATGTTTAATAGCTTAGATGATGAAACATGGATAAACCTCATTACGTACACAAACAAACTTAATTTTGAACTGGAAAAAGTTGAAACACTGGAATATTCTGCTAATTCAGTTGTGCAAGATACTCGTAGAGCAGGATTAAAAACTGATTTTATTCTCACTTTTAGAAAAAATCCAAACAAAATTATCAAGAATGTTGAATTAATGTCCATAAAAAATAACAAACAGTATATCGTAAATCTAATAAACGATTATATTGATAATGGGGGGAAGCAAGGATTAGAAACCTACCAGATTTTGAACTTACTGGTTTCTGACTTACTACAACAAAATAAATTTTTTAGATTATCAGAAGTTTTGAAGATAATAAAAACTGAGTTTGATGAAGAAGGAAATAAATGGGTAAGGAGGAATACAAAATGAATATGAGACAAGAATTTAGACAGTTGAAAAGGTACTACCAAGAGAATGAATTTGGAAAAATTTTTAAGCATAAACTTGGGATATATTTTCTTAAAATGCGTTCAATATCCAGAGTTGAATTATTAAGAAGATTTGCAAAAGAGTTATCTATCAAAGTGGATGAAATAAAAGCAAAAAATGATGAATTATTCGAATTTATGTTTTGTAAGAATATCGAAAATGATAGGATAGATGAATTTATCAAACAAATTTATGCCATAGAAAGGAAAGAGAGAGTCAAAAATGAAAATTATTTATATTCTCAGCTCTATAAATTGAAAGTCTTTGATTGGGGTGGTTTCTATCAAAATGCCGTCGAACGAACGATTGTTGATAATTACGTAAAAAAGATTCAGGATTATGAGCAACTTTGCAATAGCATCGAAAATGATATAAATCCAAGATTGCAAGGCTATATATTGTGCTCATGGTATAATCATTGGACTTCTATATTGATAGAAGATATGTTTAAAGATTATCCCTCTCTATTGCCTGCGGTGGGCCTAATTAAGAAAGTGGATTTTTTCTGGAAAGATTTTCCTTTCGATCTGAAGGTTACACATTTTCCAGACGGATTTATGCAATTAAAAAGGAGTGAGTTGGAATTAAGTCCAGAGTTAACAGAATTAAAAAGATTTGCAAGAGAAAATAATATACCTTATGATAGAAATGCAAACAACAAAGAAATTTTTTCTGAACTTTTAACAAGAATTTCAGAGGATACTTCAAAAGAAGCAAAAGAATTTATCAGAGAATTTCATAGATTAAGAAAAAAGATAATTCTCAATACTATAAAGAATCCCACGGAATTGATTAAGTGGTTTTACGAAGAACAAGGGGTTAGAAGATTTGATGCTGCAAATAGATTTTTTCTGGTTCTGGTTGACTTAGAAAATTTAGAGGATAGCTGGAAGCTTAAACGAAATAAGAAATTGTTACATGAGAAGGTAAATGAATGCTTAGACAATAACAGAAGTATGGATTTTGAGAAGTTAAAAATATCATTTAATTGGCAGGACAGGACATATACGACTTATGCTACTACATTATTCATACTAAAGTAATCTTGAACCTCGTTGGTCGCCTCAGCCCCCCCTCTGTTCCAGTCCGCTCAAAAGACAAGTATCAGATTTTATAAAAAAACATATAAAACATATAATACATAAT
>Ga0210017_1000867_pt1 | contig 26350 bp, 22 predicted proteins | sample CryGeyCG2014_020_FD_183966 | JGI IMG/M metagenome (GOLD analysis project Ga0210017, IMG submission 183966) | Groundwater microbial communities from aquifer - Crystal Geyser CG08_land_8/20/14_0.20 (SPAdes) (version 2) | ecosystem: Environmental > Aquatic > Deep subsurface > Groundwater | place... | reverse complement strand
AGGTCTTATACAATATCTCTAAAGTTACCAATTCTGCCCTCTCCCTTGACCAGCTCTATCCCCTAATCCATCAGGAATTAGGCAGCATCATCGACACCTCTAACTTCTATATCGCTTTGGTAGATGAAAAAGAAGATAAAATATTCTTCCCTTATAATATTGATCATGCCAAGCCTATTCATCTTCCAAGAACTATTAACCATAATTCTTTGGTTGCTCAGGTCATAAGGACAGGTAACTCAATTTTTGTTAATCGAGAAATAATTAAAGGAAAAAAGTTTATGATGGAATTTAGAGAATGGTTTGGCACGTTACGTAAGGTTTGGTTAGGAGTTCCCCTCAAGGTAGAAGATAGAGTAATCGGGGCTATAGTAGTACAAAGCTATACCAACCCTGAACTTTATTCCGAAAAAGATATCGGGCTTTTAGAATTCGTCTCCTCTCAGGTAGCTACTGCCATCGAGTGTAAAAGAACTGAAGAGAGAATCAGATACCTAAGCTTCCATGATGCCCTAACCGACCTTTACAACCGAGCTTACTTTGAGGAAGAACTGGAAAGGTACAACTTCCCCCGTTATTACCCTTTAAGTATAATGATGGTAGATATCAATGGCCTTAAGGTAATAAATGATACCTTCGGTCATCATGAGGGGGATAGACTCTTACAACACTTTGCTTCTCTCCTTAATTCCATCTCCCGTAAAGGTGATGTAATCACTCGATTAGGAGGAGATGAGTTTGCTATCCTCCTTCCCTCTACCACATCCCAAGAGACCCATAGGATCTGTGAGAGGACCAGAAAGATCTGTGAAGAAGATAGCATTAAACCAATCTACTTAAGACCGAGTATCTCCTTGGGTGATGCCACTCAGAAGGGGAGAGTATCAGAATACTGAGGCCCTCTTAAAAGAGGCCGATAAGAGGAGATGTATCAGGATAAAAATAAGAACCAGGTGAAGGAGACGTTTAAGTGACACGTTTTTTAGTTGATAAATAAATTACTTAATTATATGATTGATTCATTGCTCCATCGAATTATATCTAGAAAATTAAACACTATGATTATTTCCTAAAAATTAACTATTTAATACAACATATTTTACCTAAGCAGCAAATTTAATTTGGTTTTTAATCTTTATCTATGGAGGAAGTAAAATGACAAGATATAGATGTCCAAAATGTAAAATGGAGTATAATACTCCGGGAAAATGCGATATGTGCAAGGTAACTCTTGAAAAGATAGAAGAGAAGGAAACACATATACATAATATGCATCATGAAAAGCATGAACCTCAAGAACATAATCATAAATCTCAAAAAGATGAAAGTCATCAAGAGCATGAAAAACACATACCTTCTGACCATGAAGAGCACAAAGAGCACACGAATCATGACCATGACGAGTATCCTGAGCATAAAGAGCATATACATCATGATCATGCTGATCATCACCAACAAATGGTGGGTGATTTCAAAAAAAGATTTATAATATCAGTTTTAGTCACCATACCCATTCTTTTGCTGTCTCCCTTAATACAACAGTTATTTAATTTTAGGTTGGGTTTTCCTGGAGAAAAATATGTTCTGTTTGTTCTTTCCAGTTTTATATTTTTCTACGGCGGTCAGCCCTTTCTAAAGGGTTTTTTTGATGAGTCCAAGAAGAAACAGCCAGGAATGATGACCCTTATCGCCTTAGCCACATCAGTAGCCTATTTTTATAGTTCAGCTGTGGTTTTTGGTCTTAAAGGAGAGTTCTTTTTCTGGGAGCTTGCTACTTTGATAGATGTGATGCTTCTGGGTCACTGGTTTGAGATGAAATCTGTTTTAGGGGCCTCCAAGGCACTGGAAAAGCTGGCCCAATTAATGCCGGACACAGCCCACTTAATTAAAGGAAGCGAAGTAAAAGAAGTCAAAATTTCTGCATTAAAAAAGGGGGATAAAATCTTAATCAAAGCAGGTGAAAAAATACCTGCCGACGGTTTAGTTGTCAAAGGTAGTAGTTATATTGATGAATCAATGTTGACCGGAGAATCAAAGCCGGTACATAAAAAGCTGGAAGACAAAGTTATCGGCGGTTCGGTAAATGGAGATGCAGTTTTAGAAGTAAAGGTTGAAGGAACGGGAGAAGAATCGTATTTAAACAAGGTCATTAATCTGGTAAAAGAAGCGCAGTCATCCAAATCAAAAACTCAGAAGTTTGCGGATAAAGCAGCAAACTGGCTCACTATTATTGCGGTGACTACCGGAGCAGCAACACTCATTTACTGGTTTATTTATGGGCCCGACCTTGCATTTGCTATTGAAAGAATGGCTACGGTAATGGTTATTGCCTGCCCCCATGCTTTAGGTTTAGCCATACCTTTGGTCACTGCAGTTTCAACTACTTTGTCGGCAAAAAACGGTCTTTTGATAAGAAATAGAACTGCATTTGAAAATTCCAGAAAGATAACCACTGTGGTGTTTGATAAAACAGGTACCCTTACCGAAGGTAAGTTCGGAGTAAGCCTGGTTACGGTTACAGACAAAAGTTATGATGAAAAAAAGATTATTCAGTTGGCGGCCTCACTTGAAAAAAATTCTGAACACCCCATTGCCAAGGGAATTATAAGCAGAGCTGAAGAACTCAAAGTTAAGACCCTGCCGGTATCAGACTTTGAGGTAATAAAAGGACAAGGGGTAAAGGGAAAAATAGAAGAGAAAAACATTGCCTTGGTTAGCCAGAGTTATGTGAGAGAAAACAATTTTGAGATTCTAAAAGAGATTAAAGTTGATGAAACTGGAACATTAGTCTATGTTCTATTGGATAACCGAATAATTGGAGTTATCATTCTTGCTGATAATATTAGAGAGGAATCCTATGAAGCAATACAGCAACTAAAAAAATTGGGTATAAAGTGCTGGATGCTTACCGGAGACAATAAAAGAATCGCCGAAGAAGTTTCAAATAAGTTATATCTTGATGGTTATTTTGCAGAAGTACTGCCACATGAAAAGCTGGAAAAAATAAAAGAGCTACAGAATAACGGTGAATTTGTTGCTATGACCGGAGACGGGATTAATGATGCCCCCGCTCTTGCTCAGGCAGATGTAGGGATTGCTATCGGCTCAGGCACAGATGTCGCAGCTGAAACTGCCGATATTATCCTGGTAAACAGCAATCCTTTGGATGTTTCTTCGCTCATTTTGTTTGGAAGAGCAACTTATAGTAAAATGATTCAAAATCTGTTTTGGGCAACAGGATATAATGTCATTGCCATTCCTCTTGCCGCCGGAGCATTGTACAATTATGGTATATTAATTTCTCCGGCTATAGGTGCTGCATTTATGTCTTTAAGCACTATAATTGTAGCTATAAATGCTCAATTTTTATCCATAAGAAAAGAGACTTCTATTACATAAATTTTAATTAAATTGATTTTAACGACAACCACCTGTAAAATATAGTCCAATATTCAAAGTATGACCAAAGAAGAAAAATATGCTTATTTAGGAGCATAAAGGAAGTGTTTCGGTTATCTAGTTATCTCAAAATTTAAGAGAAACACTATGGGCTAGATTCTATATGAACCTTGTCGGAGAAGAAATGGAGAGAATTTATCAATATGAATTGGAAACTTATAAAACAAAATAAGACATTCTTATCAATCATTATAATCCTTTTTATCATTTTTGGATTAGTGCTATATTTTGGTGGGAATCAAATATATGAAGAAGATGCAAAAAGGCAGCACGAGAACGAAGTTCATCAATTACTTTCTGCCAAGGAGACAATCGAAATATTTTTTTCTGACTTTGGACATGATTTGTTCTTCTTAAAAGATATTCCGAGCACTAAAGGTTATGTAGATAGTGATTTTAAATCCATCAAATACAGAGACGAAGTTAAGGAGGTATTCTATGGTTTTGCAAAGAGTTATCAACAGTACTATAAAATCAGAATTATAGATTCTTCGGGATACGAAATAGTTAGGATAGACAATAAGCGAGATGATACTACTGTGATTGTTCCTGATTCCGATCTACAAGATAAGAAGAACCAATACTATTTTCAAGAGGCCATAAAATTGGACGTAGACCAGACATATATCTCTCCAATAGATTTGAATACTGAACAAGGGGAGGCAGAGATACCTTACCTCCCAATGATAAGGTTAGCTACGCCTTTGTTTGACTCTCAGGGAAAAAAGAAAGGGATTTTAATTTTGAATTTATATTTCTCGAAACTCCTTGAACTTCTACCTGAAAATATGTTCATTCAGACCGAAGAAGGAAATTTAATATCATTAAAGCCAGACAAATCTATTAACTTCAGTAAGTCAAACTATGATTTTAGTGATCATTCTGATAGGTTAAATATCTCAGACGTACAAACTTTTCACTATGCTACTGTGGAGTTCCTTCCTGGCAAGAGAATGTTTGTGGTAATAGATCACAGCCACCCTTTATTGAAAATGGCATTACAGAAACTGATATTATCGTCTATCCTGCTTCTTGTCTTATTTCTTTGCCTAATATTGATTGTTGGCTACATAAGTATCTTGAGATTCAGAGAGTTGATAGGAGCACAAAAAGCAATTATATTTTCTCTTGCGGGACTTACCGAAGGGAGAGATCCGGAAACAGGACATCATTTAGAAAGAACAGGTAACTACTCAGTGGTATTAGCAAAACAGTTGAGTAAGGATAAAAAATACCGAAAACTCATCACGAATGAATTTATTGAAGATCTTTATGATGCCGCTCCTTTGCATGATATAGGAAAGGTAGGAATACGAGATGCCATCTTATTGAAAGAATCAAAGCTGACTAATGAAGAATACGAAGAGATAAAGAAACACGTTAAGATAGGAAAACAGATACTTCAGAACACTATTGATAAGTTCAAACTTAAACAATTATTTTTTATTATGGGCAGAAATATTTGCGCATACCATCATGAGAAATATAATGGTAAGGGATACCCGGAGGGCTTGAAAGGGCAGGAAATTCCTTTGGAGGCAAGAATTTTTACCTTGTGTGATGCTTATGACGCAATTAGATCGAAAAGACCTTATAAAAATGAACTGTCACATGAAGAGGCAGTCAAGAGAATCAAGTCTGATAGCGGTGAACACTTTGACCCGGATATTGTGGATGCTTTTCTGAAATGTGAGAAGGAGTTCCTAAAAATAGACAATGCTTACAAAGATTATAATATATAAAAAGGGATAGACTGTTTTTATTTACAGGTTTTTAGTTCAAATAAAAAACAAATAGCAAAGCCCTATAGAGGAAAAAAGGTGGTACGAAGGCAGGGCAAGCCCTCCCTCTATGTAGTAGATGGCTTACTATATAGGGTGCGCTGTGCAAATTGGCCAGCATGTAAAACTTAATAAAGAAGAGGAGAAAAAATGAGCAAATGGCGGTTGCTTGATACAGGGATACTTACCGCAGCAGAGAATATAGCTCTCGATGAAGCTTTACTTGAAGCTAAAAATAATGGGAATATTCCAAATACAGTTCGATTCTTGCAATTTTATCCTCCTGCTGTTCTGCTCGGTTATCATCAAAGTTTAGAGCAGGAAATAAGGGTTGATTTCTGTAAAAGAGCAGGCATCGATATCAACAGAAGGATTACTGGTGGTGGTGCGATATATTTCGATGAAACACAGCTTGGTTGGGAAATTATTTGTGAAAAACAGTTTTTTAATATGAGGATTGCCGATACTGATTTTTTTAAAAGATTAAGTCAGCCTGTAATTTATGCTTTGAGAAAATTAGGAATTGTTGCTTCTTTTCGTCCAAGAAATGATATTGAGGTGAGTGGTAGAAAGATTTCTGGAACCGGTGGGACTGAAGATGGTGATGTCTTTTTGTTTCAAGGAACATTACTTGTTGATTTTGATATTGAAACTATGCTTAAGGCACTTCGTATTCCTATTGAAAAATTGAAAGATAAGGAAGTCGACTCAGCGAAAGAAAGAGTAACCTGTTTGAAATGGGAACTTGGTTATGTGCCTGATATAGATGAATTGAAAATAATACTTAAGGAGAGTTTTGAGAAAAAGTTTGATATTATACTTGAACCCGGAAAGTTAACTGAAGAGGAAGAATTATTGTTTAAAGAGAAAAAAAATAAGTTTGAGTCACCGGAGATAATAAATAAAATTAAGTTACCGAAAGATGCGCAACAGATGATTTGTTCTATTTACAAAGCAGATGGTGGACTTATTAGGATTTCACTGGTAATTAATCTGAGTTATAATCGTATCCAGAGTATTGTTATAACTGGAGATTTTTTCACTTATCCCCAGAGAGCGATATTTGATCTTGAAGCAGAGTTGAAGGATATACCTGCAGATAAAAAGGTTATTGAAAAGAAAATCAAAGATTTTTTTGAAAGGAATCATCCTCAAATCCCGGGTATTTCGAGTTCAGATTTTGTCAATGCAGTCAATAAAGCTTTAGAAAAAATCGATACCGCACGGTTTAGAATACCACTTGGTTTAGCAGATCGGATATTTACGGTAAATGGTTCATTTGCCGAGACGATTGCCAAGTCCCCTCGTCATCTTTTGATTCCCTATTGCGCGAAGTCTCTAGATTGTGGCTGGAGATACAAGAGGGGCTGTATTAAGTGTGGAGAATGCAGCATTAGTGAGGCGTATAGACTTGGCAGAAATCAGAAGATGCAGATAACAACAATTTTGAGTTTTGAGGACCTGATGGAGACACTTGAAAAATTCAGATTAAAAGGAGTCTCTTCATATATAGGATGTTGTTGTGAGGCTTTTTATACAAAACATCTAGAAGACTTTGAAAGGTCAGGTATTCCTGCGATTTTAATTGATATTAATAATACCACCTGTTATGAACTTGGGAAGGAAGAGGAGGCCTATAAAGGAAATTTCGAAAGTCAAACAGATATAAATATTGATTTGCTCAAGAAGGTATTGGATGCTAAATTATGATATTTTGATTGTTGGAGCAGGACCTGCTGGGTCTTCTGCTGCCTCAGAGGCAGCAAAATACGGGGCAAAAGTTTTGTTGATTGAGAAGAAAAAAATCATAGGAGAGCCTGTTCAATGTGCTGAGTTTATACCAAAACTAATTCTCAGTGAAGTAGAGATCTCACGTGATAGCATTGTTCAAGAGATTAAGGGGATGAGAACACACCTTCCAAACGGAGAATGTGTGGAATCATATTCACCTGGTTATATGCTTAATAGATCAATATTTGATAAAGAATTAGCGATGAAAGCCGCAGATAGTGGGGTGGAGGTTCGTATTAATACCTTATGTAGTTCAAAGAAGAAAGAAAAGATATTCATCAACAAAAATGGTAGGGAAATTGATGTTACAGCAAAAGTGATTATTGGTGCTGATGGGCCAAAATCGACTGTAGGAAAGTGGATAAACAGTGTAAACAGGGATTTCATCATTGGAATGCAATATAGTGTTCCATTAGTTTCTTCGTTGGATTTTACGGAGGTCTATTTTGATCAAGATTTCTTTGGTGGATATGGATGGTTGTTTCCAAAAGGGAAATCAGCAAATGTTGGGGTTGGTATTAAATATAATTCAATTACAAAAACCGATAAATCGTTGAGTAGCATACTCAAAAAATTTGTAAAAGTATTGGAAGAAGACGGTAAAGTCAAAAATAGTCCTTTTTTAATCACGAGCGGGTTAATTCCAGTGGGTGGGCCATTAAATACAGTGAAAGATAATATCATGCTCGTTGGTGATGCAGCTGGACAAACGCATCCAATAACCGGAGGGGGAATTGCTCAGGCAGTTATATGCGGTAAGATTGCCGGCAAGATTGCTGCCTGTGCGATTCAAAAAGAAGATATTGAAATGTTAATAGATTATGAAAAGGAATGGAAAGATATTTTTGGTAAGGAGTTAGAAAGAGCTCATACGAAACGGTGTTTTCTTGAATCTAATTGGGATAAATTAGATAGTATAGTAAAAAAATGTTGGACTGTATTTAGGGAATATTATTATGAATGACTTGGATAAATTGATTACGAAATCAAGAGAGATATCTTGGCGTAGGTTTGGTAAGAAGATAACCTTCTACCACCCAGGGATGTTTAAATATAATGGTAAGTGGGGAAATTATCCTGCAATATCTATCACCGGAAAACATTGCGAGCTTCAATGTGATCACTGTAACTCTAAAATACTTGAGTCAATGATCTTCGCTACAACTCCAGAAGAACTTATTGAAAAATGCATAAGATTGAAAGAGTTGGGCAATGTTGGTTGTCTTATTAGCGGCGGAAGTCAAAAAGATGGGACTATTCCCTGGTATAATTTTATTTCGGCCATAAAGACTATTAAAGAAACTACGAATCTTTTTATTTCGATTCACAGTGGTATCATAGATTATCAGATGGCTAAAAAAATGAAAGATGCTGGGGTGGATCAAGCACTAATCGACGTAATTGGAGATGAAGAAACATTTAAGAAAATATATCATGTTAATTTTGGTATAACGAAAATAGAAGAATCTCTTACTGCTTTGAAAAATGCTGGTCTTTCTATCATTCCTCATATCGTCGTTGGCCTTGATTATGGTAAAATCAAAGGAGAATACCATGCGATTGATTTAATAAAGAGATACAACCCGGAAGTTTTGGTCATAGTATCTCTTATGCCGCTATCAGGGACACCTATGAGGAATATTTTGCCACCAAATCCAGAAGAGGTTGCGAAAATTATTGCTACAGCAAGGATTGAGATGACAGATGTTCCGATATCTTTGGGATGTGCTCGTGAAAGAGCCAACCCATTAATTGATGTTCTGGCGGTGGAATGCGGAGTGAATAGAATTGCTATACCTTCAGAAGAAGCGATTAAAAAAGCTCAAGAATATGGCCTGGATATTATTTGGAAGAAGACATGTTGTTCCGTTCCGATAAATCTGAAAGAGGTGTAAAATGAGCAAAGAAAGCCCTGAATATTTGCGAACCAGTCTTGCTGCTGCAATGACGCTTGGGTTCAAGAACGGACTTTTTTATCGTGATGCAAAGTTATTTTGTATCAATTTACTTCTCACATATGATTCAGGTTGCGCAGGTAACTGTGGCTATTGTGGCCTTTCAATGAGACGACCTGGGACGTATGAAGATAAAAGTTTTATAAGGGTAGAGTGGACAGCTTATAAACTCACGGATATAATGGAGAGAATTTCTGAAAATGTCGATAGAGTAAAAAGGATATGTCTTTCAATGATAACCAACAAAAGGGCTAGAAAGGATACATGGGAGATTACCAAAACCCTGAGGCAAGATCTAGATATTCCGATATCTCTTCTTAGTTCACCTACCATTCTGGATAAAAGTGATCTATATCGATTTAAGGAAAACGGTGCAGATATGATTGGAATAGCAGTGGATTGTGCAACCCCACATTTATTTGAAAAGATCAGAGGGAAAACGGTTAAAGGTCCACATAAATGGGAAAAATACTGGAAGTATTATGAAGAGGCGCTTGAAATATTTGGTAAACGAAAGGCCGGTGTTCATCTGATAGTAGGTCTTGGAGAAACAGAAAGAGAAATGATAGAAACGATTCAAAAGGCTTATGATATGGGGGGATGCACTCATCTATTTTCTTTTTTTCCTGAATGTAATTCATTACTTTCTCAGCATCCACAGCCACCAGTTGGACAGTATAGAAGGGTTCAGCTTGCTAGATTCTTGATTGATGAAGGTATAAGTAGGATAGATAATTTCAGTTTCGATTCCTTTGGTAAGTTGATAGATTTTGGCATATTACAAGATAATTTGTCATCGATTATTGAAACAGGAACTCCTTTTATGACCAGTGGCTGTCCTGGGAGAGATGGAGAAGTTGCTTGTAATAGACCCTATGCAAATTGTCCACCTGGTCCTAAAATCAGAAATTTTCCATTTCCTCCTGAAAAAGAGGATATTCAAAAAATAAATAAAGAATTATGGCGCAGATAGCGATAACATAATAAGAACATTAGGGCGACAGCGTATAACACAACATAAAAGGTTCGTGCCTAACGGCACTCACCCAAATTTTTGCTTCGAAAAAACTTCTTTTATGCTGGAGCCGTTATATGCAGTTGCGCCCCGAGGACGTCCTCTATGATGATAAAATATGGAAAATATGGGGTCAGGTCTTGTAATATAACAAAGGATATGCTATATTAGCCACCTGACCAGACCATTACGGATAGAATTTGCGGGAGCAGTTTATCACATCACCTCCAGAAGAAATGCCAGGCAGGCGATCTTCCTTCTCGAGAAAGACTTTGCTGATTTCCTCGGAGTCTTATGTTTGGTACTGTCATGGGGACGGCAGACTGTGTGAAAATTAATAATAATATTTTTTCATAAAAGCGCAAACCATCTACCCTTTATTAGAATGACCCCTATCACTGGACACATTTACCGAAAAAATGAGACTTCTTGTATAATAAAATAGGCTTAAAGGTAAAAGTAATACTTATGCCAGTATCACTTTCCTTCTTTGCCTTAATCTTCTTAATATCTCTTCGCTTCCCAGGATGTTGATGGCCCGTTTGAGGTTATAGGCCAGAAAGGATAGGGAAATCTCAGCACTAACCGAAACCTTCCTTTTGGTTAGAAAGAAATAGGCACCCCAGCCTCGTTTTATGGTACCAAAGGGGTGTTCTACAATCATTTGTCTAAGCTTATATTTTTTTAGGTTCCTTTTGGTTTGTGAATCAATCTGGTCAAGGAAGTCCTGATCAGCATGCCGGCAGATGCTCCTGCCTTTTTTGGCGCTGGTGCATCTAGCTTTAAATTCACATTTCTGGCAAGCAGCATAATTTTAGGTATTCATAGCCGATTATCTTTCCATCTTTCTTCCTGGCCCGATAATAATGGAGTTCCTTTCCAGCTGGACAGAGATAGACATTTTTGGTTTTATCATACTTAAACTGATCAGAATAGAAGGCTTGGTCTTTGGTACCATTGGCATAGGTTTGTTTGGTGATGTAAACGGTGATCCCGTTTTCGGTACATTTCTTTAAGTCTTTAGCCTGGTAATAACCTTTATCGGCCAATACTTCAAAGGCTTTGTCTCCAAAGAGCTTTTTTACCCTTAGGGCCATGTGGTCAAGTTCACCTAAGTCATATTGTAACTTACCTCCACATTATTATTGTGGTTAGCCATCAGCCGGGCATCAGGATCGGTGGTGGAGATCTCATTTTCTCCGCTTTGTTTTAGTTTCCTCTGGTATGATTCATACTTTTCTCTGCGGTCTCTTAATTGTTGTATTCTTTCCTTTATGGTATTAGCATCAGGCTTTTTTAAAGAGGCTTCGGCCATATCCTGATGGTCTAGTTCTTGCATATAGCCTTCGATCTTCTCATCAAGATATTTAAGATGCCTTTCTAATTTTTTAGGGTTATAGTTATTTTTTTTGGAATTACAGGCCCGGAACTTGGAGCCATCTATCGCAATGAGTTCCTGGCCAAACAATTCCCATTCATCACATAACCTGGTGAAGTCTTGAAAGACCTTCTTCAGTGCTTTTTTGTTATCTTTTCTAAAATCGGCTATGGTCTTAAAGTCAGGTTTTAGTTTCCGGATTAACCAGATGACCTCTAAATTTCTGATGGCTTCCTGTTCTAATCTTCGAGAGGAACACACTCGATTAAGATACCCGTATAGGTAGAGTTTTAAAATATCTTTGGGATGATAGGGTGGCCGTCCCAGTGAGGGATTAACCGCCCTTTTGAAGTCTAGTCTTTTAAGGTCAATCTGCTTGATGTATTCATCGATGATCCGAATGGAATTGTGGTCACTTACATATTCATCTATACTTTCAGGAAAGAGTATGATTTGATTTCTGTCTTCACCTTCTATATATCCCATAAATCTACCTTCTTTCTTTATGTTTATATAGTTATATTATACCATTTTTGTGGATTTATATTAAGCTAAATGCTATACTTTTCACACAGTCTGACGTCACCTGTATCATGTATCATTTATGATTGCCCCCTACATTTTAACTATAATTTTACTCTTTTACATTTTCCCATACTTGTTATCCAAATTCCCATGTTACTGATATTTCTATTTTTTGTCTTCTCTGGCCATATATTCTTATTCTGACATAAAGAAAGTTATTTGACTATCCTGATGGATCAGATTATTCTATAGTTGAGTGTTATTTTTCAATTATAGACCCTATTTATTTTATTCAAACAGTCAAGCATTGGCAATCCTCTGTATCATAAAAAGGATAAAGAACAGTTGAGCCTTTGGGGTTATCTCATCAAATCCCCTATCTTTCTCCATTTAATAATCTCTCAAATGCTTCAAGGTTACCCATTGCATCATTAACGGGATTATGATCATGTGGCGTTATACGTAACTTTTTCCATGAACTGGAATTTGCAAAATCTCCAACAAGGCCAGCGTAAAAATCTCCAATCCTTCTAGCACTCCACCCGAACGGATTCCTGCCAATGGTACGCCAAAAACCATCATTAATCCATTGCCAGTCAAAGGCAGGGTTATCACTTACAAAAATCGGCCTTAATCCATTCGTGACTTGAAGAATCCACCTCTCAAATTTCTCAAATACTTCTTTTTCTTCCAGCAATCCTTTCCCTGACAATACTCCGTGAAATATTGCTCTTGAAGGATAAGCGACTGCACTGAATTCAGTAAGTTTTCCGGTGCTTGGCGACTTACCGCATGCTTCACAATCAACAAAAATTAAGGTTTTTATATCCCTCTTTACCATGTCTCAAAAACCTCAACAGATTATATATTTGATATCATTCTTTTCAAAATTTCTTTAATGTTATTGCTCAAATTTTTAACTAATTCAGGATTATCAATTAGTGATTCAAGGTCAATCCTAATACTTCTTGCATCAACTTTTGTAATTGCTGAAAGTAACTTTTCTTTGAGTTCCTCTTTATTATCAATTCCTTCAATACATCTATAATTTGGCATTATACCTTTTTCCAAATACCAGAGCAAATCATAATAATCCCTTCCCTTAACCGTAGCTAGGGTTTTCCCCGACTTGTCAGTCTTTTCCCATTTTCTCATTAAAACAGCTCGGATCTTGGTAGCCATTAAAGTCGGTAAATCAAAGGTTTTAACTAACACTGTTCTATTAAACTTAAATAAAGGAATAGTTTCAATTTTATAATCTGTACAAAAATCAAATTCATTGAAAATTTTTATTTTTAAAAAAAGCAGGTCTGATTCACTTTTCCCGGCTAATCCCAATTCACGCAGCAAAGGGAATTTTAAGTAGGTTCGAAATTTTTGCGATACTGCCTTTACTTCAAGATCTGTGTTTTTCTTAAAATACATTTCTAAATCTTTAGCCAATTTGGGAATTTCTATTTCTTTCTTCAAATCCACAAAATCCAAATCTTCTGAAAAACGTGGCATATTATAACAGTGAGCTAAACTAGAACCTCCGTAAAAAATTAGCTGGCTATATTTTCTATTAGAATATATAAAATCCAGAAAAATAATCTGCAAATAATTCTTCAATAAATTCCGTCTAAAAACTTTATCATCAAAAGCAGAATCTTTAATCAATTTAGTTAAAAATATTTTTATTAACTCCATAATTTAATCCAAAAGATAACTTAATATTATTTTTAATTTTTTGGAACCCTCTAAGGCAACATGCTTGTTTAATTCTTTAATATCATCTCTACTTAAGTTTTCTTTATTCAGTCTTAATTCCCTCACTGCTTCCTTATTAGGCAGAATATTTTTGCGCAAATATAAAAAGTCAAACATAGCCTTGGCTTTGGTAGCTCTTATAATAGAAAAACCACTTTCTTCAGATAGTTCAAAGCCGCAAAAAAGAGAAGGTTTTATTGTATGATATATAAAATTGCCGAGCTTATTGTTAAAAAAAGCCGTTTTATTCTTAGAAACAGAAGTCAGATTAACGGGAATTTCCGTCAGGAGATTGTGGCGATAAAGAATTGTTTCCAAACTTAAATAGGAAGGTGAATATATAAAGTTAGCTATAAAGTCTGTAAAAACTTCCATCTCACCACGATTTTTCAGTCTTTCAATGTAAGCAGTGTTCGTATAAATCCCCTTTTTTAAACGGAGTAATTTGCCTCTTTTCTCATAGCGGTGTAGAACCATCCGGAGATAAGATCTACTTTCTTCTACGCCCAAAAAATCATTGAAAGTAAAAACTGGCAGTTTCTCTACTAACTCTATTATTGTTTTGCTTCTTTTTTTACCATTTCTCATAATTAACAATAATTGTAAACTATTAGAAACACTTTGTCAATCCTGCGCTTAATAACTTTTAGATATGCACCTACAATATATTCTCCAATATCAGTTTTTATTATCTTACTTCCTTACTTAGTTATTTTTTTGATCTGATTTTAGCACAATGTGTCCATGGAAACATATCAACGCTATTTTAAGGCAAAATCAATAATTTTTAATTTTGCCTGTAGGTGGAGTATTTGGGATGAAACAATGCAAAACTACGGCTATATCCATAAGAACAATCAGAAAATCCATGTAACTATTTATCAACTTGCAGTTCTAGAGCTTCCAAAATAAAAAAGCCTCTTTTCCGACCAAGTATAGAATTAATATGATACCATGCGATTCCGCCCGGTGTTTTTTGCAACGTACATTGCCTCATCAGAAAGTTTGATTAATTGATCACTGTTAAAAATATTATCGTGAGGATAGGTTGCTACTCCTATACTAATCGTAACCTTGATTTCTTGCTCTAAATTCTTTACATGGCTGTCCATAACCATAATCCGCATTCGTTCCGCAACAATAGCAGCATCGTGCTGATTCGCGCCTGGCAACACACATAGGAACTCTTCACCGCCATAGCGCAACAGTATATCTCCTTCTCTGATCGAGCTTAAAGTGATCTTTGCAACATTAGCCAGCAACTTGTCCCCAACCGAGTGTCCATATGTGTCGTTCACGATCTTGAAGTAGTCGATATCAAACATCAACAGAGAAAGTGGTGTACCGGCGCGTATGGCCCTGCTGAATTATTCGTGTAACCTAATAGTTCCGAATCTTCTGTTATATAATCCTGTTAATGCATCTACGGCGGCGAGCCGTGTCATCTGTTCGTGGGTAATGGCATTCCGGAAGGCAAGACTAAGTTCTTGGTTAAAAAACTTAAGCTTTAAAATTGTTTGATCGGTAAACGGTACAGCGCTAACAAGGAGCAACACTCCAAGAAGGGTGTTCTTGTATAATATTGTCTCAACCAATAATTCACTTGGTCGAAAATCGACAATGATCCCATCAATAATGATGTCGGTAGGAAAATGAATCAGTTGCCCTTGATGAGTCTTCATTGTATCCAATAGACTTGCATTGTTTTCCAAAGATCCCGGCTCTTTGATTGACTCAGCTGCTTCAACGACTAACTCCCCACTCTTTTCAGTTAGAATGGCACCCCCAATAGCTCCGGTATTCTTCATCAGCTGCTTGAGTGCTTCACGTGACAGTGCATCTAACTCCAGATGAGAAGTAAGCATTTCAGAAAACAGCTGTATCTCGGAGTTTAAATCCAGTACTTCAGATAAAGTCATTACCAAATTGTTAAATGACTCCGCACTTTCACCCAGCTCGTCTTCTGAATCAATATTTATCAAACACTTGCCTGGATCGCAGCCTTCTTCATCGTTGCCGCTTTTTATTTTTGTTAAAATAGTTTCTACATGCTGCATTTTCGCAGACATTTGTTGGATGCGAGAGCCACCGTCTTTCTTGACAATGTAATATTCAAAATGGCCAAAGTAATCCCGGCTAGCTTGCACGATACAAAGTAGATAGGGGTCAAGGCTATCTCTCTAGGAACACCTAAAGCAAGACAAAAGAATGGAAATACTATGCCGACACATATTCCCAAAAGAATCATAAATATAGCGAGATCATTAAATATTTTCTTTGTTATTCTCATAGAACAAATACTCCCAATAACGAACTTTGGACGAGAGTCTTTTTGCATCCGTCTTTTCCACGGTTATAGTGTATGATATTTTTCTTATTGCAATATATAATGGCCGTAATAATAGTGGTTCAGTATTATCCATAGATGTTAGCCTCGCTTTCATGAAGAGAATTTAAATCCTTGCTTTTGAAATAATTTTTTGCAAACATCAACCACATCAGCATCGTATTTGGTGCCTTTGTGCAACAAAATTTCTTCTAGTGCTAAATCAATTCCTAAAGCAGCCCTATATGGTCGGTCCGAAGTCATAGCCTCTACTACATCAGCTACAGCCAATATTCTGCTCTCCATGGTTATTTTGTCTCCAATTAATCTTTGAAGATATCCTGAGCCATCAAGCCTCTCGTGGTGTTGATAAATCATGTCGGTTATCGGCTGGGGAAAATAAATCTCTTTCACTGCCTCATATCCATTCGTAACATGCGTTTGCAGTAATTGATATTCAAGGTTCGAAATTTTCCCAGGTTTGTTGAGAATTTCTGATGCAATATATATTCTCCCAATATCATGAATCAGTGCGCCCAAAGATATATTATTGATAGTATCTTCTGGCAAGCCCATCTCCTTTGCAATCGCACACGAAAGTTGCTGTACTTTTTTTTGGTGTGCTGAAGTGTATACATCCCTAAGTTCAACAATTTTTGATATAACATTGATTGCCTTTTGCAGCATTTTGGATAACATTTCGTTACTTGCTTTTAAATTGTTAAATAGGTTAGCATTTTCTAATGAAATCGCAAGCGGTGAAGCTATAACCGATAATATTTCAGTTTGTTTCTTGTTAAAAGCGCCTTCTATCAAATTATTTTCAAAATACAGGAGTCCTTTAAGATCTCCTTTAAATATAATTTGAAAGGAATACATTCAGCATTGGCTGTTCTTTCCTTCGGCATATGCACTAAAATATTAGTTGCATGCCCTTCAACTTGTATTGTATATCCAGTTTCTTTTTTTGCCAGGAAATAGATGTCCCGAGCGCCGAAATTTTCAAGCAAAACATTAATAAGCTTTCCCAGCTTGTCCTGGACAAGCACTGCTTGCCTGCAGTACATTCACCCAGATCATAACTCAGTGCATCTCAGCGCGTCAAGTGCAACGCAGGCTAGGCAGCCCACTTATTGCTCTTGTTTTTTATTTCTTTCATATATTAATTATAATGTAATTCAAATGTATATACAATATCAAACATCAAACGGGGGACCGTCAGACTGTATGAAAAATCATTCTGGAAATTACTTGCCTCCACTTACGCAAATTATTTACTTCATAATTGGGAATAAGTATATAGATATAGGTTAAAATATAATATTATACTCCACTTCAACACTATATTTTGCTCAAAAGGCGACTTTTCACACAACCTGAAGTCCCCTGTCACACTTTTATAATCTCTCCATATCCTGGAGAAACAATTATTTCTCCATTATCAAAGACTATTTTCCCTCTAACTATGGTCTTTTCCGGTTTTCCATAGACTTCCCATCCGTCATACACTAAGGCACTATCTCTACATTTAGTAAACATTTTATCTTTAGAAATAATATCTTTCTTATCCGGGTCAAATATTACAAAATCTGCATCAGAACCCACGGCAATCGTTCCTTTTTTAGGATAAAGACCAAATATTTTTGCCGGATTTTCACAGATAAGTTCTACCATTTTATCCAATCTAATTTTTCCTTCTTTTACTGCGGTGAAAAGCAAAGGTAATCTGGTTGATAACCCTGGGAATCCCGCAGGAGGAGTAAATATATCTTCACTTCCTCTTTCCTTTTCTTCTTTAGTATAAGGTGCGTGGTCACTTCCTATAATATCAATGCTTCCATCTCTCACAAATTCCCACATTTTCACCCTTTCTTCTTCACTTCTTAAGGGAGGATTACACTTGGCAAATACTCCAACTTTTTCAAGTGCATTTTCGTTAAGGAATAGATAATGGGGACAAGTTTCTGCAATAGCATATACTCCTTTAGATTTTGCTCTATTTACTAATTCTACCACCTCTGGTGTACTAATATGGCATATCTCTACCTTGGTACCAATTTTTTCAGCAAAGAGTAAAATCTTTGCTACTGTCTCAATCTCTACCACTGGCGGTCGAGACCTGCCATGATATAATGGAGAAGTCTTACCTTCACTCCTTAAGCGTGCAATATTCTTATTGATCATATCATTATTTTCTGCGTGAAAGCCGATCATTATACCTGTCTTGGCAACTTTTTCCATCAGCTCATATTGGTCACCGGTGTTTGGGGCAGTAAGTCCGATAAATTCCTCTTTTCTCCCCGGGGGAGCCTCATGCAAAAAGGTTTTAAAAGCAACTATACCAGATTTAGCACAAGGAATAATATCCTCCAGACAGTCCGTTCCAGCTGCACCAAAGAAAGCAATATCTACCACTACTTCTTGACTTGCAATGTCCATTCTTCTTTGTACTAATTCTGGAGAATGGGGTGGAGGAGTAGAAATGGGCATTTCAATTACGGTAGTAACCCCACCTGAAGCAGCATCTTTGGTGCCGCTTTCAAAAGTCTCTCTTTCATCATGTCCGGGAGCTCGAATATGCACATGGGGGTCAACAGTTCCAGGCAAAACAATTTTCCCTTTTGCATCAATGATTTTTTCGGCGGTTAGTTTTTCTTTGCTTATGGTGGAAATTATTCCATCCTTTACCCCTATCCAACAATCTATTAATCTACCATCAATAAATACCTTATCTGACTTAATTACGAGATCAAATTTATTCACATCTTATCCTCCGAATATTACTGATTTATTTCTAAATTCTCTTATAATCATTTTCTCTTATTAAATTTCTTAATATTTTTATAATTATTGAATTCTTTTAGATTTATTTTACATAGTTATAACTAAAAATATAAAGTTAAAAAATCAAAATATTAATTATTTTAGTTTTTTTAATTCAAAATCTAATTTATAAATATTTTCCCACCTTACTTGTATTAACTCCGTATCTGATAAGTGATTCCATTAACATCAATGCACTAACTACTCCATCAATAACTGGAACCCCAATTGCTTTTTCAATCTCTTTATCCATTCCAGCCATCCCTGCACATCCCAGAATAAGAACTTCTGCTCTATCCTCTTTTACTGCCTTTTCTCCTTCTTGAATAAGCTTTTCTCTTTTCTCTTCATCATTAGCAACGACTCCCAATCCGGTGGTTCGAATAGATACACACCTATTCTCAAGACCATATTTTTTTACTAAATCTTCCTTTTGGGGAATTTTTTTTCTTTTCAAAGAAAGTATACTAAATTTATGCCCTAAAGGTAAAGCTAAAATCATGGAAGCTTCTCCGATACCTATTACTGGTTTATCAGTTAATTCTCTAAGCAAGTCCACTCCTATATCACTATGGCAGGCAATAATAAACCCATCGTACTTTCCTTTCCATCCTTCAAATCTTTCTAATAAATATTTTTCAGAAATGGCAGCATCGTGATAACTTTCTATACCTGAGGGAGCTTCTTTAATCGATTTAATTTCTACTTCTGTACCTGGTAAAGCATATTCTTTGCAAATTTTTTCAATACCCTCTGTTACTTCAGATGAGCTATTAGGATTTATACACAGTATTTTCAAAATAAACCTCCTGTGAAAAAATATCCCATAAGTAATTTTCTGTTTATATAATGTAGATAAAGAGGCTGCAATTAAATTACAGCCTCTTTATTAAATATCCGGTTAATTTATCTCTCTTTCCATTCTGGTGCTGGGTACATAGGAGCATTTTCCTGGGAAGATTCAGGATAAACGATAACATACTTGCCATTTTGTACCTGTACTACAGGATGCGGCCATTTAATATTTTGTCCTTTTTCATTAAAGGCAATTGCAGGCCAGGTAGCAAGTTCTAAATCAAGAGTAGATAAGGCCTCTCTAACTTTTTCGGTTTCAATCGAATCAGCCTTTTCTATAGCTAATTGAAGTAAGGTTCCTGCTGCACTGGCACTGGATACGTGATATTCCGGCATATAATCAGGCCCAAATTTATCTTTACAAGCTTGCACATAATCTGCAGTAGTTCCGAATACTTTATCACTATTCTTCATACCTGGCAGCCACCATTCACCTTCAAAAGCATATTCAGCATCTGCTCCTAATTCCGCTATAAAACTGGGAATCATCACTCCTACTGAGAAAGCATAAATTTTTGGATTAATATTTAATTCCTTACATTGTCTAATGACCATTAAGCTATCTGCAGTATAACCGGCAACGCCTAGAATATCAGGATTTAAGTTTTTTACTTGAGTAAGCAAAGTAGATATATCAGTGGCACCCGCAGGGTACTTTTCAAAAAGCACTACATCAAATCCTAATTCTTTACACTTATCTCTAAACCCCCCAGCACAACTTAATGGGAACAGATCATTTGCTGATATAATAGCTACCGTTTTAGGTTTGGGGTTTAAATTCTCTGCCATATAGGCTATAGGTACCATTAACATAGGAGCCGGTGGAAGAACTGAAAATACATACTTATAACCTCGCTCATAAATATTAACAGCATTCGCCTCAGGGGCTATGGTAATCATTTTATATTTTTCACCAATGGCCGTAGTGGCAAAGGTAATAGCACTGGAGAATGGACCAAATAGAAAATCTACTTTATTCTGAGTTATCAACATTTCGGTAAGTTTTGCGCCTCTCACTGGAGTACTTTCATCATCATAATAAACCATCTTTACTTTATAATTTATCCCTCCGGCAGTGATACCTCCATGACTATTGACCCAATCTTCCCATACTTCATATCCATCCTTAACTAATCTTCCCTCATAAGCTATTTTACCGGTTAAAGAAACTGCGACTCCAATTTTTATTATATTTTCCTGAGCAGACACTATTCCGGTTAAGCCAAGCAATAAAATACTGATTAACATTACAATAATAATTATTTTTTTCACTTTTTTATCCTCCATTTTATTTAATTAGACAAATTTTTAATTAGCTTTCTATCCCTCTATACTTCCTTATTTTTTTCATTTATCACCCTCTTTTTCTTTTTTTTTATTCCACTGGCAAGAATCACTTTCCCAAGTATTCAAACTGTATTTAATTATTAGGCTACTCCTAAATAAGCGGCTTTTATATGTTCATTCTTAGCTAATCTATCAGCCTTATCATGAATAGACACCGCTCCTGCCTCTAACACATACCCTCTATCTGCTATATCTAAAGCAACTTTTACATCTTGTTCAACCAATAATATGCTAATCCCTCTTTCCTTCCTTAATTTAGCTATTATATCGATTAAATCATCTACCACCACCGGAGCCAATCCTAAAGAAAGTTCATCGATGATAAGTAAGGTGGGACGGGACATTAAGGCTCTACCTATAGCACACATCTGTTGTTCGCCGCCGGATAAGTTCCCGGCAAGTTTTCTGCTATATCCTTTTAATGGTTTAAAGAGGGCATAGACAAAATCTAAATCTTCTTTTACGCTTTTATTATACTTTCTTTGAAAAGCACCCATCAAAAGATTGTCTTCTACGGTTAATCCAAAAAATAAATGTCTTCCCTCGGGAGCAAAACCGAGTCCCATTTTTATTCTTTCCGGAGAAGCCATTTTAGTGATATTGTTTCCTGAATAAAATATTTCTCCTTTGGAAGAGGGAATCATTCCTACAATACTCTTTAATAGAGTACTCTTCCCGGCTCCATTTGCCCCGATTATACACACCACCTCTTTTTGTTTTACTTCCAAGCTTATATCCCACAGAACTTGAATTGCACCATAACCTGCATCAAGATTGGATACTTTCAATAATAGATTATCCTTCATTATTTACCTCCCTAGCATACCTTTTCCCCAAATAAGCTTCAATAACTGCTGAATTATTCACTACTTCTTGAGGGGTGCCTTCTACTATCTTTCTGCCGTGATGTAAAACTACAATTCTATCTGAAATTCCCATTACCGCTTTCATAATATGTTCAATATATACTATAGTTAATTCTTTTTCTCTTCTGACTCTTTTTACCAAAATACTCGCCTCTTCCACTTCTGCCGGGTTCAAACCGGCCATAACTTCATCTAAAAATAATACTTCAGGTTCCATAGCTAAAACTCGGGCAAATTCCATTTTTTTTAGATCAGGTAAAGTGATATCACTTACCAAAGAATCTTTTTTACTCTCCAAGCCTACTAATTTTATTATTTCTCTGGCTCTTTTAGATGCATTTTTCATATCAGTATTTCTCTTATCTCTTCCATAAAGGGAACCGACTAATACATTTTCCTCTACTGTCATTCCTATTAAAGGTTTCACTACTTGAAAGGTACGGGTTAATCCTTTTCGAGCTATCTGATAAGGCTTTAAATTACTTATATCCGTATCTTCAAAAATAATGCTACCAGAAGTTTTTGGATAAGTACCGGTAACCACATTAGTAATGGTTGTTTTACCAGCTCCATTAGGTCCAATTAATCCTAATATTTCACCTCTTTTCACTTCAAAGCTAACCTCGTCTACTGCTTTTAAAGCTCCAAAATATTTGCTTAAAGATTTTATGGTTAAAATTATATTATTTTCTTCCACCTTATACACTCACTTTCTTTCTTAGTCTTAATTCTCTTTTTTTTACAAAATCAGCAATAGCACCAGTAATTCCTTTGGGAACAAAGAATACTATAATAATGATAGTAATTCCCAATACAGCAAGATGATATTCAAGAAAAGTACTCCAAACTACCTCGGACAACAGAGAAATTACAAATGCACCAATGATGGGGCCTAAAATACTGCCCGCTCCTCCAATAAGCATAATAACAATAGTATTAACTGCGATCATGATATCAAAAACTTCATCAGGACCAATAAAAGACATCCAGTAGGCATAAAGAGCACCGGCTATGCTGGTAAATAAAGCACTGATTGCCCAGGCAATTACTTTATGATAAGTAGTATTAATTCCCATAGAATTTGCTGCCTCTTCATTAGCTTTTATGCTTCGAATCCCAAAACCAAACTTTGACTTGATTATCAAATATATGGTTAGAGTAGTAATTACCATTAAAGCCAGCATGGCTAAATAGAAGTAATTATAGGTTACTTCTGGTGACTTATCAATAATGGGTAAAGTAGTCCCCATTGCTCCACCGGTTATCTCCGTAGCATTTTGCACTACTGATAAAAGTGCTCCACTCATACCAATAGTAGCAATAGCAAAATAATGACCCCGAAGTCTAAGCACCGGTAGTCCAAATAAAATACTAACCAAGATTGCAGTTAGAGCGGCTAAGGGTAAAACAGCCAAAAAAGACAGCCCTTTACTCATACCAATAGCAGTAATATAAGCTCCTACCCCGAAAAACATGGCATTGCCAAAAGGAAGATAACCCATATAACCGGACATAAGATTAATTCCTTGAGAAATTACCGCATACATAAAGATAGTTGTAATTACTCTAACCCAATAACCTGATACAAAGTGCGGTAAAAAGATAAATATAATTATTCCTATTATTAATAAGAAAATGTTTACTTTTTTATGATTTAACACCTATCTTCGCTCCTCCTCTCTCAAATAATTCCTAAATTAACCAAAAAACTTTTTCCCCATAAGTCCATAAGGTCTCCAAACCAACACACTTACCATAATGACCATACCGAGGGCTTCTTGCCACTCTGAACCAAAAAATACTGCTCCCGTAGTTTCTGCAATCCCTAAGAGTAAACCTCCGGCAGCTGCACCCCAGATATTTCCTAATCCACCAAGTATGGCAATAATAAACACCTTTCCCACAATGGAACCTAAAAGATGAGGAGAAAAACTATAGATGCTCGCCCAAAGAGAACCGGTCAATCCTGCCAAAGCGGTTCCCAAAGCAAAATTAATTAGATACATTTTTTCTACATCTATCCCTACCGCCTGTGCACCTTCTTTATCTAAGGCAACTGCCTGAATCCCTTTCCCAGTTTTCGTTTTCATCATAAAAAGGTAAGTTAAATAGATTAATATTCCTGCTACAATAAAAGCTAAAAATTTAATTAAGGGAATGTAAGCATCACCAAATTGAAAATTACTACCGGCATATGTGACGCGTATAGTACGATAGTCAGCAGACCACACTTTCAATATAATATTTTCTATTACTAATCTCAGGGCAAAGGTTAAAATAAGAGTAAAAACAATTCCACCCTTAATTAATGGTTGTAAAAGTGTGCGATATATTGCTGCTCCTATTACAAAAAGAATGGCGCCAGACATTATCATACTAATAAAAGGGTCTAGGTGGAATAAATTGAAAAACTCTAAGGAAATATAAGAACCTAAAATAACCATTGCTCCATAGGATAAATTAATAATTCCGCTAATACCCCATTGTAAGGAAAAACCTATACCCATCAAGGCATACAATCCTCCCAGCAGAATTGCGTTTATTAACATTTGTAAGCCCATATAAATATTTCTCCTTTTTCCTTTTTAAAACTGGTAATCTATAATTTACAAATCAAATAAAAAATAAAGATGTTTAACTTTGATAAAATCAAAATATCTTTTCTTTAAAATAAAATATTAATTTTTCATCAAGCCAATTATATCTTGAATAGAATTATACTTCTTTTTAATTAGATATTTTTCAATCCCTTCAATCACCTCTAACATTACATGGGGATTAAAAAAATTAGCTGAACCAATTTGTACTGCACTCGCTCCGGCAAGAAGCATTTCAATGGCATTTTCAGCACAATAAACCCCTCCCACCCCAATAATCGGTATGTCAACGGATTGGGCAATCTCCCAGATCATTCTAACTACGATAGGTCTTATCGCTGGGCCAGACAATCCTCCCATAGTATTCCCTAATCGAAAGACTTGCTTGTCAACATCTATGGCCATGCCCATTAAAGTATTGGCAACAGTGATTATCTGTGCTCCCGCATTTTTTGCAGTTAAAGCCATTTCTCTTATATCGGAAACATTTGGTGATAATTTAGCAATAATTGGTTTTGAAGTGTTTTTCTTTATATTAAAGATTAATTCGTATAATTTATCTTGGTTAACACCAAAAAGAATACCATTATTTAGATTAGGGCAAGAAAGATTTATTTCTAATGCCGAAATCTCTTTATTTTCATTAAGATATCCGGCTAAATTACAAAAATCTGGGATAGAATTTCCCATCAAGCTAACAATAATAGTGTTATTTGCTTTTTTCAATAGAGGTAGTTCTTCTTTTATAAAATATTCTACACCTTTAGAAGGCACGCCGACTGCATTCAATAATCCGCAATCAGTTTCACAAATTCTTGGACCAGGATTTCCTTCTCTTTCTTGGAAAGCAATACTCTTGGGAAGTATTGCTCCTAATCTATTAAGCTCTTTTTCGTTTAATAAAGTACATCTTACATCAAAAGTGCCTGAGGCAGGCATAATTGGATTTTTTAAATGTAAAGGACCCAAATCAACCTCTAAGCTCACTTCTTTAGTCATCAAAAATCACCTCTTCTACTGGGAAAATAGGTCCTTCCTTACAAACTCTTTTATATCCATCATTGGTTTTATGCACACAACCTTTGCAAGCACCTATGCCACAAGCCATATGTTCCTCTAAACTTACAAAGGCTAAAAAATTATATTTTCTTTGTAAATTTCTTATATGTTTGGTAAGTCTTTTTGACCCACAAACATAAACCACATCAATGACTTCTTCTTTTAAAACATTCTGCAGAAAATTAGTGACCATCCCTTTTGCTCCTTTAGAACCATCATCAGTAGTATAAAATACTTTTTCAGAAATAGAATTAATCTCATTACTACATAAAAGTAAATTACCTGTTTGAGCAGATAGGAAAGCATAAATTGCAATCCCTCTTTTCTTACTTTCTAATATTAAGGGCATCAAGGCAGCAATCCCTATACCACGTGCAACTACAGCTATATTATTTGTATTCTCTGGGATCTTAAAACCATTACCAAGGGGTCCAATTAGTTCTACCAGATCACCTACTTTAGATTTAGCCATTATTTGTGTACCTTTACCTATTTCCTTATATAGAATATCAAAAGTACCGCTATCTGATTCAATTCCATAAAAACTAAATGGCCTTTTTAAGAAAGGATCTTTATTTTTCCACATAGATAACATGACAAACTGTCCTGGTTTGGCTTTCCTGGCAATTTGAGGAGCTTTGATCCTCATTCTATAATAATTATCATTTAAATTAATATTTTCAATTAAATTACCACTTATCATTAAGGGAATATTAATATTTTCTATTTTCATTTGTATCTCTACTTATAAAATATTTTTTATCATTAAAATTGTTCTAATTTTAAAATTTAGCCTATCCTTTACCACTTACCAAAGCTAAAAG
>Ga0210017_1000863_pt1 | contig 26371 bp, 40 predicted proteins | sample CryGeyCG2014_020_FD_183966 | JGI IMG/M metagenome (GOLD analysis project Ga0210017, IMG submission 183966) | Groundwater microbial communities from aquifer - Crystal Geyser CG08_land_8/20/14_0.20 (SPAdes) (version 2) | ecosystem: Environmental > Aquatic > Deep subsurface > Groundwater | place... | reverse complement strand
TCACCAAGCTCTTGATTACCTAACTCCTTCAGAGTATCTCTTGAAGCTCCAAAATAGTCGAATTCCCACAAAAAACGTTATCGTATTACAAACCTAAGGGTGTATCATATGTATCTGAACCTAGACAGGAGTATGCAGTATAAAATCAATTTGTTATATTTTTAGTAAGTATCTATTGTGTTTCAGCCACTTCTTCGAGGTTTCATAATCCGGTAATATAGTCTTAACTTTTTGCCAAAATCTGCAGGAATGATTTCTGTGCTCCAGGTGTACCAGCTCATGAATAACCACATAATCAATTACCAATAAGGGCGCCATTATTAATCGCCAAGTAAAGTTTAAATTACTTTTTGCGCTGCAAGACCCCCACCGACTATTGGCGTTGGTTATACGAATTTTTTTGTATTTTAAGCTGGTTAGTTTTGAATAAAATCTAACTCTTTTAGATATTACTTTCTTTGCCTCTTTTTTGTACCAATCAATAAATAATTTGCGGGCAATCGACTGATAAATTCTATCCATAACAAACTCGTTTTCAAAGGAAAAAGGGAGTTTCCTTCCGTCGGTAATCCGCAACGGATATGGTTTACCAAGATACAAAAATTTTTCGCCATCAATAAAATTTTTAGCCAAAATTCGCGGCTTAGATTTTACTTCCTGAATTTTTCTATCAATCCACCTCAAATTTTTCCCAACCAGCTCATTAATGTAATCTAAACTCACCTTCATCGGCGCCCTAATTACTAAATTCGCCTCTGGTGTCACAACTAAGGCAATAGATTTTCTTTTAGAGCGAATGACTCTATCTATTTTAATATTCATAAATTTTGTTGATTTCTAGCTACTGTCCCTTATCGAACAGATATTGTTCCTTCAATTTATAAATAAGCTCGTACGATTCGGTTATTTTTTCTGCCGAAATTTCACCTCTTTTTACTGCATTATAAATAATATCAAAAGTTTTATAGGGCAAATCTTCATCATATCCTAAGGGGCTATTGTTAGAAATCGCAATAATATTGCATCCGGCATTTACCATTCTTATCACAGCCTCTTCAAATCCGTAATTTTCAGAAATTGCTCCCATTTGCGCATCGTCTGAAATTACAAGGCCTTTAAAACCTATTTAATTGCGTAAAATACCCTCAATAAAAAGCGGCGAAAGCGTTGCAGGGAAATTCGCGTCAACATTCCTATTAATAACATGAGCTATCATCACGCTATCTAAAAGGCCTTCATCCTGAAGCCTTTCATACGGAATTAACTCTTCTTCTTTATAGCTTTGAGTAATTTCCACTATACCCAAGTGGCTATCGTTGCTAGAACTTCCATGCCCAGGAAAATGTTTTGCCACTGTTATTATATTATTCTGCCGGTGTGCTAAAATAAAGGCTTTTGAATGTTCAAAAACTTGCGCAGGATCCGCCGAAAAAGACCTGTCAAGACCACCTATTATAGGATTTTTAGGGTTAATATTAACGTCAACAACCGGCGCCAAATTCATATTAAAACCTAAATCTTTAAGTTCTTTTGCCAAACCATTTGCTATTTTTTCCGTATTTTCTATGCTGCCCCGCCCCATTTCCACTGGCGATGGGATTGCAATAAAGCCATATTCTGGTTTTAAACGATTCACCTTCCCACCTTCCGCATCAACAGCGATAAACAACGGAACTGAAGAATATTTTTTCAAATCTGAAATAAGGCTTTTTGTTTGCTCGGGGTTTATAATATTTCTTGGAAAACTTTTTGAAGGAATATCATAATCAAACAAAACCACGCCACCTATTTTTAAATCCTGTATTACTTTTACAATATAAGAACCTTCGGAGCTTTGCTCCTCAGAACCTTGTTTCTCGCTTCGCTCGAAGTAAGAACCTTCGGAGCTTTGCTCCTCAGAACCTTGTTTCTCGCTTCGCTCGAAGTAAGAACCTTCGGAGCTTTGCTCCTCAGAACCTTGTTTCTCGCTTCGCTCGAAGTAAGAATCGGCCGACGCCTCTGTGCCGCGAAAACCAATCATTATCATTTGGCCAATTTGCTTTTTTAATTCGCTATCGTCTCCGGCTGGCTTCTTCGTTTCGAGAGGCGTGATTACATCTATAAATAAATCATTTGAATACAAATAATTAAACAAAAACCCAAAAGCCACGGATGTTAATAAAACGCTAATCCAGAATACTTTCTCTCGGAAAATTGACATATATTTCGTTTACTTTCTTATTCATAGATTATACAATAAAAATCACCTTTAGGGCGATTTTATTTTCACGGCTTTCAAGTGATAAAATTATTATTTTTCCAATTCCAACCCAGAATCTATCCAGAGTTTCTTACTGTCCTTAAAATCAAATGTTCTTTTATATCCCATATCCAGCAAAATTTCAGCGGCATTAGTGCTGGCATGACAGGCATAACTTGCGCAGTAAACAATAATTGTGTCTGTTTTTGAAAGATGTTTTGGCGCAAGGTTTTCTAGCTCATTAACAGGCAGATTAATTGCTCCGGTAAGATGGCCTGAGCTAAAATTCTCCCTGCTTAAAACCTCAATAAGCTTGAGTGGTTCATTGTTTTCCATCATCTCTAATAACTGATCTAATGATATAAATTTAATTTTTTTTATAAAATAAAAAAAGACGGTTAATTCTAATTTTTAAATTTGCCTAAATTTTAATCCCAAAGAAATATTTTATCAGGAAAATCAATAAAACGTTGTTTCGAAGTTGTGCTCCCTGATTTTAAGCAACTTTTCATCTTCTCTTGCTGTGCAAACAGAAACAAAAGGGCATTTTCTACCACAATTAATGTTCATATATGCTGATACGCTACAATTCGGGTTTTCGCAAAAAACACAACTGGGATTATCCGGATCGCAACACTCTCTGCCTATTGCCCAATAAAATCCTTGCAAGTCTTTCGTGTGTTTGCCAGACGATGCAGATATTTCTTTTAAAGCGTCGATAACTGCTGAACGTATGGCAATATCATTCTCTTGAGTTGCAGGTAAATTATTTTTCAATTTCTCAAAAAGTTCTGAATCCTCAACACTGATAACTCCATTACGGAGAGCAATTCTAACAATTTGATAATCTATTGGCGGAATATAATTTTCCCAGTCGCTGAAATTCCATAAACCGAATCAATAAATTAAGTCGATAAAAACCGCACTCTTTTTGCAAAGCGGATCCTCGCCATAAGCTTGAAAGTCTTTTAAAAGAGAATATAAACCATTATCATTTCCCATTCTATTTCCTGATTTCTTAAGAACATTCTCTACTTTTCCTTCATATTTTTGCACTAACTCTCCACACATATCTCTAACTAACTCTCCCCTTTTAAAACGTTTGCCTAATCTCCACTTTTTGGGGTAATCGGCTAGCCAGCCAAAAACCTCCTCATCGCTTACGTTCTGCATATACTCGGGCGTGAATTTTGAAGGAAACTGTTCCCTAATTTTCTTTAAAGCCTGCACTAAAAAGTTCCAATTGATTTGGTGGCAAATACCCACCACAATAAAAAGATAAAAAAGCTCTTTCTCGGAATCTTGAAAGCCCTTTTTCGCTTCCGGGTGCTCAAAAGAAAAATCCCTCATCAAAGCGGCATCTTCTTTACATTTTTCTTTGTTGATAACAACTTTTGCCATTATAGATCAATTGTATCAAAAAACCGTCTGGTCTGTAAAACAGGACCAACTGTTGAACAATATTCACCCTTATTTACTTTGACAAAACAAAAAAGCGGCCACGTAAAATGACTTGTCATCACGTGGCCGCGTGAGACGCAAATCGCCGAGCGATTTCGTCTTTTACGCGGTTTGATGTTATCTCCCCGCCTATTTAACCTTAGGTTTCGATTACCTCTTGTCCCGCCACTAAAACAAAAAACTTTCTCGTGTTTATTATACGGTTGATTTCTATCCGCGCCGTGCCTTGTGCCGAATCAGCTAGGGTTTGCAATTCTTCTATTGAACAGCCTACTGTCTTCATCAAAAGAGCGTGGGCAAGTTTCCTCCTCATCCAACTATCTTCATTTGCGTCGATTTTTGAAAGTTCTGCAATCAGTTTCTCTGGTGTCGCTTCATCACAGGCATCGTTATATGCCGAAAAGTAGCCGTGCAGTTGGGTAACCACCTCTCGAAACTGAGAAAGCACACCCATAAGTTCGGCAGGAACATCAAGCAAAGATAAGTTTCTTACTGCCAACATCTCTTTTTCGGTCAGCCGTAGCTGGATGCACAGTGTTTCCATTCTTCGCCTACTCCTCTCTTGACCGGTGGTTTATCCAGATTCCGTAGATGTATGCACGCACTCCGTATCCTGCATACTTACTTTCGATACTCCAAGACGTTACTTCCCACTCGGGATGCGCGCTCTCAAAAGCATCAACTATCTGAAGTATTTCCTGTACGTGCCCTGATGGATCCCCACCTATATTAATGGGGAGGTAAGTGTGATTTCCTATTGTAGTTCCAAGTTCCAGGTTTATTCCTTTAACACTTGTAGTTTGGGTAAGGACACTCGGTGAACTACTGCAACCGCTTAAGCCGCCCATGATAAGAAAAACAAGCAGGACGAACAGGATCTTATTTATTCTCATCAGTCTTCTCCTTTCGGTTTTTGTTTTTTAAAAGACGAGGATCGTCTTCGTCTTTGCTACCAACGGTTTATCACTAAAAGCTGATTTTGTCAATCAAAAACCGCTCTTGTGTTGAGCGGCAATGGGCTAGGATTATTTGCCGAGGCTAGCCCGACTCTTCAAAGCTTCATTTAATAAGCAGAAATCTCTTTCCTCAATAAACTTACCCTCGTAGTCCGAAGTTTTTTTAAGATTAAGTAATCGTAATGCCTCTTTCGGTTCAACCCAAACAATCTCAAAACCAGAAGACCTTTCCTCGTCTGTAAAATTGGGGGCATTTTTATCTGAACTCGTCCGGGCTAAAAAGCAATAAGATGTTTGGTGGAGTTTCCACTTGGCGCGATATTCTATAATACTGCCGACTTCCGTCAGTACCTCGATTTCAACGCCCAGTTCTTCTTCGCATTCCCGGTCCAATGCAGTTTTTATATCCTCGCCTTCTTCAACGCCGCCGCCAGGAAGTTTGTAATAATCCTTGCCGCTAACATTAAGCAATCCGATTCTACCCTCATTATCAAAAACCACAGCTCGGGCAGCTTTTCTGTATTCCCAGTCGGGAATGTTATTTTCGTCCACTTTCTCGGGATTGATTGTTTTGAGGAGGTTCATACTTTAGTTAAAATCTCCTCTGTTTAGTGTAGCTCCGTACCTCGGTCTGGAAACAAGATTTTAAGGAAAAATCTGCTATCTTTGGCGTGTCTCAACGACGCGCTTCGGTCAGGGCTATTTTTTCTTCAAAGAATTTTTATAGTTTATAATTTTACTTGTAAGATCGTGATTCATTTTAGAAATTGTATACATAGATTTTTCGGTTATTTTTGCACGGTCCAATATCTCTTTTCCCCATTTTAAGCACCACTGTTTAAAATCTTTTAGATTTTTTGTCTCGATGTTTTTTGGTCTTAAATAATGATCGAACTCTTTTCCATAATAAAGTTTGTGAGTTAGTGAATGCCGGTCATCAATAATTTTTCCAAGATCTTTTTTATTATCAAATTCTTGAATTAAAGATACTAATTTCGCCTGTTTTACTACTGGATTTATAATCATAAACTGAACTTTTACATCTCTATCTCTCACAAAACCAACTGGCAAAATAGCATTTATAAATTTCAGCACCTTCTCTCGAAATGCAAAAAGCCTAAAACAAAAATTTTCGTAATGATAAACGAATTCTTCAACTAATCTGAAGCCTTCGGCGACCGATGGATTAAAACCTCCTTTTCGAGTTATGCATTTTATAGTAAACATGCAAAGTTGTGCCGAATATTGGACTTTTTCATTCGTATATCGTAAATTATTCATCATTCTAGCAAGTTCATTACGATAATCTTTTGCCTTAGTATTTCGAGGAAAATATTTACCTGAAAGTTCTTGTATATGCAAAGGGTGAACTTTTGTTCGGGTACTTTTATTATTTTTTATTTTATTTTTTTCATAGTTCTAAGTCTTTAGCTGCGGGGCTAGGATTCGAACCTAGATAATGGCCTCCAAAGGGCCGTGTCCTACCATTAGCCTCCCTCGGGCATAGTCCCACGGGGCGGCCGCCCGTAGGCCTAAGCCCTCGGGCTACGGCCGAGGGACGACCCCGCAAAATAGCAATTGTATTTTAGTATAAAATTTCCGAATTTTCAATAGAGAGATGGTGTTTAAAAATCATTATCTATTGAAAAACAAGCCAGTAATATCGGACAAAAAAAACGGCCACGTAAAATGATCTATCGTCACGTGGCCGCGTGAGACGCAAATCGCCGAGCGATTTCGTCTTTTACGCGGTTTGATGTTATCTCCCCGCGTCTTACAAGGGCTTATTAACAAGGATTTTTTAATTTGTAAACGAGCTGCTCAAGGGGTCATTCGCCCCAATCTTCGTCTTCTTGCGGCGCAGGTACTAGTGTCGGAGACACAGTGAGATCGAGTTTTGAGACGTCGTAAGGGGATTCTCCTTTTCTAACCCTTTTAGCAACTTCTCCAAGATTGAGCGTTGAAGGGTCAAAGACGACTTCCATCTCAAAACTGCAATCCGGACAAGTCACAATTTCAGCATCCCTAGTGCCGCGTGAAAGCGAAACGTCAGCGTCACATTCAGGGCATTTTCTGGTAATATCTTCTGTCAAGCAATACTGCTCCTGGCTTGTCATTACGTTTCTCCTCTTTTTCTATTGAGCTTTCTAAATTTACATCTTGTAGTCATCGTGGCCCTGAAAAGACAAAAACTTCTTCTCCTTCATACTCCTTATTTCCCCCTTAACCATCTTTGTGCGGCGGCCATTTTAGACTTCACGTCTTTATCTCTTATTTGAGATATTTCTCGATCAGGAATTAAAAATTTCCGAAATATTGTCATATCGGCTATCTCTTTTGCGGCTCTACGACCTATTGCCATATTGGCTAAACACAGCAATTCTTCAACCGAACAATCTCCAATTCTTTCCCTAAACACATTAACAAGTCCTCGCCTTCTATGAACATCTTCTCTTTTGGCGGGTTTTGAAAGTTCAACAAGCAATTCTTCAACCGTCATTGCTTCAACTTTTTTCTCATATCCTCTAAGTCCATCTCTCAAATTAACTTCTCTTTGAAGTTTAAAAAGTACACTCTTAACTTCGTCCGTAAAATCTAACTGATCGATAAATAACAGTCCCCTTATTGCGGCCATTTCTCCGTCTGTTAGTTCAATACAAAGAGCTTCCATCTTTCACCTCCATATGAAGATATTACCTTTGTTAAGTTAAAAGGTCAAAGATATGTATTACATATAAAAGCTATAAAAAATCTATAGATATTTTTGCATTATTTAAATAATATTTTTCCTGCGGAAATACAAAAAAACGATATACCCGGGGACAATCGGCAGCCAAAAAGACAAAAGACGGAAAACCATTACAGCGGAAACGGCCTGTCCGTAATGAATTCCCAAGGCCGTAAATCCCAAAACAAGAGAAAGCTCAACAACTCCCAAACCGCCGGGCGTTGGAGAAAAAGAAGACAACGCGACAGAGCCCAAAAGAACCGCTAAAATATTCACTAGAGAAATATTAGAACTAAAGGCATAAAGGCAAATTTTTAGAGTTAAAGCGTCCACGAAAATACCTGACAAATTACCGAAAACAAATTGAAAACCCTTTGACGGTTTGCTAATCATCATATCAATTAAAAGCCTTCCATTTTTTAAAATTCTGGCAATAGGGAAGATTATTTTATTTTTGAAGAAAACAAAGTTCCTCAGCGAGGGCGAAGGGTTTTTATTTCCGAAGGAAACAAAGTTCCTAAGCGAGGGCGAAGGGTTTTTATTTTTAAAAAAATTCCTATTAATCAGAAAGCCAATGAGAATAAAAATTAAAACTCCAGAGACGAAATATAAAAATTTTTGTGAAAATCCCCCTTTAAGAAAAGCGGGCAACCTAGAGCTTAAACTCCAGCCCAAAAAAAGTCCAAAAATTATTGTAAATAAAAAACGTAAAACTATATTGCCCGCGTATTCCAACAGCACGGCGCTTATAGCCTTTTCTTTTTCAATTCCTGCTTTCTCTAAATAATTGATATCTAAGTTTATTCTTCCCAATCCTTGAATAGTAAAGATATTTAAAAATGTTCCAGCCAACTGCTCGAGCGACGTTAATAGAAATGGAAGCTTAACGTCAACTACGCTAAAAAGGCTATAAGCGCTTGCCATATAGGTTAACGACTGCAACATAAAGGCAAGAATAAGCCAGCCTAAGTTCCCGACGGTAAAAATTCCAAGAACACTCCTCAATTGTCCCAACTGCGGAATAATAAGGTTTATTGTTAGCAAAAAGCTTACAAGAAGAAATATTCTGGAAAGCCTTGTAGAAATTTTTTGATTCTTTCCCGATGAGTTATTCATAGAAAATGGTGCAACTCTGATTTTTTCAACCGGCTGGAAACCTTATTTGGCTACAGAATTAGCCTATGTGCCTTGAACAGGTCCGAACGCAGCGAGGACACGTAGAAAAACTGTAGAGATTAAACACTGCTAGGGTCTATTTCTCTGAAAATGTCCTAAAGTCTGTGTCCCCTATTTCTTCTATCCATAATCAAATTCTATCAAAAAATCGCCCGACCCGTAAGGGTGTAGGGCGATTTTTTAATATCCTTTGTTGACTCGTCTCGGCCAAACATTCATAAACTCATAAACTATTGGCAAGCCTTCGTCTAAAATGATATTATACAAGCACTAAACGTGAGGCAGATTCTATATGAGTCCGCCTCGTTTACTTTTCCGGCATCATTAATCTATATTTTTATTATATCAAAAATAACTAATATCTCTATTTAGAGATTTTTATCGTAACCTCAGTCTATAATCTGAGTTTTAGAGGAAATCTACTGAGGTTTTTCTAACGATTCTTTTATATATTCAATTGCGGCGGTTTTGTCGCTAAAGCCCGTGATTTCAATTTTCTTATCTTTTTGAATACCTAATTCTTTAAAAAAATCTTTAAAAACCTTCTTGTAATCAAAAAAAAGATCATTCAGCGATTCATATTTGCTATAATCGGGATCTGCCAAAGGAATAGCTATTATTTTATTATCCTTCTCGCCGCGGTCTAAAACATCAATCATTCCGATTGGTTTGCATTCAACAACTATATTGGGATAAAAAGAATGTTCGGCAATTACAAATACATCTACTTCGTCATTGTCTTCGGCCAGAGTTTGCGGAATAAAACCATAGTCAAACGGAAAACCAAAACCTTTCTTGAATACCCACTGCAGTTTTACGGCATCAAGTTTTTCATCATATTCGTATTTATTTTCACTACCTTTGGGAATTTCGATTATCACATTAAACTTCTCAAAATCCCCAAACGGAATATTTTTATAGTTCATAGATTTGGTTTAAAACCTTATTATAGATGCCAAAAGTTTAAAGGGAGATTTTGGCGATTTAAGGGCTTCCCCACCGACACGCCTGCCCGCTGGCAGGCAGGTCTCGGCCTTCCTTCGTCCTGAGCTCGCCTTGTAGTGAGTTTATCGAACCTATCGAAGGAAGCTGGCGCACCGCATTATTAAATCCGAATTTCCTTTTCTAACCATGGGATTTTTTCATTCTTTCTTTTCCAAAATAAATCTTCCCAAATATAATGTACGGCAAGTTGTTTGTATTTCCCGTATCTTTCAAAATGTTTTAACAATTTTTTGACGGGCAAGGGGTTTTCTGGATCGCGATCAAAAAATAATTTTGAATATATTTTCTGTTCCCAAGGCGAAATATAATTAAAAAAGTCCCAATGGTGGAAAACATCAAAAAGTAAATACCAAACAGTTGCGGGTCCAACGCCGTAAAGTTTCAACAATTCTGTCATTTGTGTTTCTCTGTCTTTCTGCCTTAATTCCTTTTCGTCAATCAATCCTTGCAAAAAATAATCGTCAATTTTTTTGATTGATTTTGCCCGATAGCCAACTTTTAAAGCCCACAACTCATCTTCGCTTACTTTTTGAAGTTTTCCCGGGCTCCAAAAACACCATAATTTTTTGCCAGCAAATTCAAGCAATGTTCCGTAATTTTCCAAAAGCGCCTTGAACATTTGAACAGATCGGCGCACAGAAGCATTTTGCAAAACAATTCCAATAATCAAATATTCGTAAAGCGAACTTGGATGTCCGGGCCGCATTCCGCGCCATTTTTTCAGAATCGGATTAAGAAATTCATCTTTCCGGAAAGAGTTATAAAATTCGCTTAAATCAAGATTAAAATTATAACGATATTTTATCTCTTCAATGAGCGAGCCAACAAAATCATCAGTCAATTTATCTCTGGCATAGATTTTTATTTCCACTAACGGATTTTCAGTCGTTCCTTTATTTGAAAACTTAATGCCCAAACATTTCCCTTGTTTACCCGCCGCAGCCTTGGCAGAGGAGGGCCAATTCCAGGTTTGCCAGCGAATACCAGGCTTCCAATAATTGTCGCCCGAAGTAAAATGGTCAGGTTTGTGAAAAGTTGGGTCAAAAGCAAATGGCTTTGTTGGCTTAACTTTAAGAATTTTTTGGAATTTTAATTCAATCGCTTTTTTCATCATAGACTTTCCTCCACCAGAAACGCCCTAGTAAGAATCCTCCAACCACGCCAAGGGCTAAAAGCGCGATCCGAAACGCCGGCAAAAGAGTGCAGCTGCCGTAGAAAGGTACAATCCGGCCTTGGCTTTCGGCCCAGCGCAAATAGCCGATTTCAATAAGCCCGTGAGCGATAAAGCTTAAAAGGACGCCTAGAATTATCGAGGCAAACAGATAAACCGCATGTTTTATCCGATTGGCCTGCCCATTCGAAGTTTTAACGGCGGAGGGCCTGCCCGTCCGAAGTCGAAAGACGGAGGAGGGCCTGCCCGTCCGAAGTCGAAAGACGGAGGAGGGCTTTCCCAGTGTATTAAAAAACATAATTTAGATTTTACCCGCCTGTCGATTGCAGCTTTCTTGTTCCTCCATGGCTCTGTGTGAAGACGAAGGGTTATTTTCCAATCTAATTCGTTATTCTCCTCTATTTCTCAATTGTGTCTTTGATGGCAGTGGCGATAAGAAGCGCAATCATTCCCAAGCTTATGCAAAAACCTCCTGCAGTGCCGCCGCCGAATAAAATTAACGGATTTTTAGAAGCTGAAATCTGAAAGAGCAAAATAACAAACCACCCTATAGAGATAAGAATAAACCCTAAAGCAAAAGCTCTTGATCGCTTTCTGATAAAACTGTCTTCGTGAAATCCGCCCTTAACGATAAAAAGAATTGTTATCCAAACCAAAGCTATGGCGCACAAAAACCATAAAAAAAACTGGAAAAATGGTAACGTACCCTCCCTCCAGTCAACGAAGGGCTTAAAATAAACCATTTGCGCCGGTCTGAAAATTATTAAATTGGTAACTAACTAAATAACAGCTCCCGCTCTCAATATCCAGGAAAGAATTATCGACTCGCGGTCTGCGGAAACAAAGATTTTTCCCGGAATCAAAAGAAGGAAGCTCATTGAAACAATAAATGATGCATTTCCAAAAAGTGAAATGAATTGAATAACATTCGGATTAAATATTAAAGTGCTTGGCAGGGTGAATAAGAAAAATCCAAAACTCAAAATAACATATACTTGAATGAAGTTGGTAACCAGCTTATTTCGAGGAATCATTTTTTGCCGGCGATACATTATGGTTGCGCAAGTAACGGAAACCAAAAAATCAACCATGGTAGCTATTGACGTTGGAGGAATGTAATCTATGTTCATAGTTAGAGTCTATTTCTTTTTTTACTTTGTCCAAAGAATGGAATTTTTTGCTTAAAAGCGATCTAAATTTTTCAACGACCTGTATTACCTAATTATACCCCCACCTCTATAAAACCGAAAACCCGGTTCTGCACATCCCAGGTTTTTTATCTAAACAAATAGAAAACAGCGGATTTACGAAAAGAACCCTAGTTTTTTAACTAAAGCATTAACTCCGAAAAGCGTCATAAATAAGTAAATAAATGGAAAACCAATAATTGTTTCGGCAATCCAAGGATTGTTACGAAAAAATGTATTAAAAAGACTTTGATTGTTACTTATAAAAATTAGTAGTGCAACCATTAAACCAAGAGCCAAGAACCCAAAAAATCCCCATTTTTGTCCTGAAAAAAAGTACATGACTATCAGGAAAGAAAAAAGTGCTCCGGACTCGAGTAAAACTTTATCAGGAAGATAATTTTTTATATTAACGTCAATTTTCAACAAATAAAGCAAATAAGCAACAAACAAGGGTGAAATCAAAAGAAGGCCAGTTTCAGTAAAGCTGGATTTTTCTTCAACTTTAAATAGCTTTTTTCTTACCAAAAAACTGAAAAAGTAAACTGCTAAACTTAATAAAACATATATAAATTTTCCTGCCGATAGAGAATAAAATAAAAAATACAAGCTGCCTGCAAATAGAAAGCAGTGCATAGCTAAATCAAAAGAATTATTTACCTTTTGGAGAAAATTAACATTCATTTTGAAATATCATATTTATTATATAGAATCAGGCAAGCCATGTAGGTTAACTTGGCTTTCCCGGTGTATTAAAAAACATTTTTTTATATTTTACCCGCCGTGCCCCGTAGTCACTGAGCTTGCTTGTAGTGAGCTTTGTCGAACTATCGAAGTGTACTACCGAGGTTAAAAATCAAAGTTGACCCCATTTTCTTTTTAGCCATTGACAAGGGTTTCTGTTTTGTTAATGTTAAAGTGTAATCGGAAGATTACCTTGTCCGTCTGAGACGGATCCGATATCCAAACCTCGCCCCTAACGGGGCGAGGTTTCTTTTATTTGAGCGATTTGTACTTTTATTTTCTGCGCGTTAATGTATAAATCCGCTGTATCTTTGAGTGTATGAAATACCTGACCAGAAGCGATAATGATAATTTTCTTTCCTTGTCTGTTAATAAATTCTGCGAGTCGAGCAAAATCACTGTCCCCCGATAATAAACAAAAGGTGTCGTATTTATTAATTAATCGAATAGCATCAACACTTATCTCGACATCAAAATTACTCTTTGGAATTTCGATGAATCTACCATTTACGTCTTCTTTAATAGACTTACCCTTAAAATCATCAAACTTTATACCCTCTAAATAGTGTTTTATGAATTGGATGGGTTTCGTTATTTTGATAAATCCATTCTTCTCTGCCCAAATAACAATATGCCAAGAACTCTTTATTCTCATATGCCATCCATAGTAAAAACGCCTTTGTTCAGAAAAAAGATTAAGGAAATGGGCCAATTTTTCAACATCAATAGTTAACTTTTGATTCTCTCCCAACAAATTATCATCCCAATCCCGTTTATCTTTTTCATACCAATAGTTAACATTACCAAAATCTACGAAACTAAAAATTCTACCATATTTCTCTTTATCTATTTCTAAATTCTTGAGTATAAATTCTGGTAAATCCATAATTTTAATTCCGAGTGGGCTCAACTTCGGGTTGCCCGTCCGTATCCGCCCAGGGCGGAGAAGAAGGGCCCGCCCTTCCATAGCCTTGTGCGAAAGAGGGAGCCGCGCCGAAGGGCTAAATTCCTGCCCCGTAGGCACTGAGCCTGTCGAAGCGTACTACTTAGGGTTAAAAATCAGAGTTGACACCATTTTCTTAAAATGCCTGTTTTATCTAAAAGAGTTGTGTCTTTATCAGTTAATCTAAGTTTAAGTTTTTCCGATTCTGACCCCAGTTCCGGTGAAAACTTTTCTATTTTCATAAACAAAAGGTCCTCAAAAAATCCGCACATCTCATATTCATTCCTTGGTAAAAAATCATCATTTTCCATAATTTTACCTGCCCCGTAGTTCCGCCCAGGGTGGATACTACTGGGGTTTCCTTACCTCGTAAAATTACGAAATAATTTATTCGGGGTCAATTAATTCCCCGCCCTGAGTTTATCGAAGGGTTCCACTTTTTGCCTGCCCGTATCGAGCTCTACTCTGATACCGGGGTTAAAAATAGAGTCGACCCCATTTTTTATTTTTATCCACGAATACTTGACAAGCATTCTGTATTTGATAATATTATAATATCACTACGAAAAAGACCCTGTTAAGGCTCGTCCTTAATGGGGGCTTTTTCTTTATTATTCAAAGAAATTTTATTTTTGACGTCATTCAGATAAGTGATTGGCACGTTGGTTCTTTTTAATAATATTGAACATCTTTTTTGAATACTTGGGGAAAGTATAATTCTCAGTCTATTTTTTTCTTGCAAAAATTTTACCAAACCGGCGTAATCTCCGTCGCTGGTAACCAACACTAATTTATCGCAAGAATTTTCATAAACATCTCTAGTTGCCCGTAAAACTAAATCTGCGTCGCAATTGCCCTTTGGTTTGCCGTCTCCGTCATAAACCACTTCTTTAAAAATCAGTGTAAAGCCGGCCTTTTGCAACGCCTCATACATGTCTTTCTCCTTAGGAATTAAACCAATGAAATAATAAGCTCTACCTACTCCATATTTATCCTTTAACCACTTTCTAAATCTTGAAAAATCAATCTTCCAGCCGGAATTATTTACTCCGCGGTATAAGTTATTGCCGTCTATAAATGCGTAATTATTTTCTTCTTTCTCCATAATTTTATTCTTTACCCCGTAGTCAACTTTGCTGTACTTCGGGGCTCAATTAATTTTTCGAGTTTTTCTTTTGAATTTTTTCAACTTCGGGCTAAATTTTAATCAAAATATCGATAAATTGAATCTAAAAAACGGAAAGAAGTTGAGGGAGCGAACCAAATGTATCGAATATCGTAAGCAATGTCGCCGATATCTAAAAATTTTCTTTCTGACTTGAAATCACGCTCTATGCTCAGATTATTTTTCAAAAGATTTATGGTTATCGCCAATTCGTTTAAAAAGGATTGCGTGTCGCTCCAAACAACCTCCATACCCCCGAAATATCTATCCAAAGGAAAAAGAAAATATCTGTCAAACGCCACCCCCAATCTATACAATACTTCCGCAGATTTTTTAAATGATTTATTTGCCCTTATCTTTTGAACTCTATTCCCAATATCTATCACATCTCCATACGAAATGAGACTTTTATCTGCTCCTCTTAAAATATCCCAACAATTGAAAAATACGTCATCGATATCCCAATAATCATCTTTGCCGCGCCCTTGATTTTTAAAAAGATAAAAAATATATTCTCTTAAATTAAAACTCGCTTTGCCGAATTTTTCTTTAGTAAAGTCTGGGTCTATCCTGCAATTAAGTATTATGTTTGAAGGAATGGTCTCAAAAAATAACATAAGATATTTAACAAAATCATTATCAAATTTCATTTTCGGATTAATCTTTCCAGCGACTTTCTCAGCCCGGGAAAGCCAATCAATAAAAACCTCAAACTCGCAATCTAATTGCGGCTCTACAAATTCATTTTTATGGTTTTTTAAATTTTTAAGTCCGAATTCAAATACGTTTTTTTCTTCTTCCAACCATTTTTTAGAAAAATAACACGGGGCGATGTTCCATCCTTTGTTATTGTTTATTAGTTTCACCGACATAAAATCCCAGCCATTTTCTAAGTCGGGATAAAGCCTCGCCAATTCCTGACGAGGAGTCGCTCCCTTAAAATGTTTTGATTCGCCTTCATATAACCACGTCGTTTGGAACCATCTTCTAAAAATGCGGTTTAAAATGCCTGTTTTATCTAAAAGAGTTGTGTCTTTATCAGTTAATCTAAGTTTAAGTTTTTCCGATTCTGACCCCAGTTCCGGTGAAAACTTTTCTATTTTCATAAACAAAAGGTCCTCAAAAAAACCGCACATTTCATATTCATTTTTTGGTAAAAAATCACTATTTTCCATAATTTTACCTGCCCCGTAGTCACTGAGCCTGCCGAAGGGTACTACTGGGGTTTCCTTGCCTCGTTAAATTCCGAAGGAATCTTTTCGGGGTCAATTAATTCCCTCGCCCGTCCGTAGCTTTAAGCGAAGGAGGGCCTCGCCCTTCCGCAGTCCATCCGAAGCTTTCTTTATCCGTCCGAAGCTTTAGCGTAGGAGGAAGCGTAGGAGGACGAAGGAGGGTTTCAACTTCTTGTTTTCTCAACTTTGCCCTAAATTTTAATTATTTTTTCTTATGTTTAATATTTCGCTTTAAAATCGGACAAAGCGCCCACAATAAAGAATCAAGTAATTTTGTATTGGAAATATAATTATCTTTCCACTCAAAGTAATCTATTCCGGCAGCCTTAGAAAATTCCTTTCTTATCTCTCTTAAATAACTACAAATACTAGAATTTGATAGCAACACGTTAAACCAATTTTTTAATTCAGTATAAATATCAATTCTGTTTTTAATCCTTGCTTTCAATGAATTGGGGTAAGCAGGATCTGTCAAATTAAGAACATAGGCAATATTTCCATCGTAAATTGGTAGATTTATATTTATTGTATGTAGTAATTTTGTTCCGAAAGTCAAAAACAATCTTTGTTTTTGACCATAGCCAGGAATTTCATGTAGGGTTTCTAAAATCTTTTCTAAATTATTTTCTCTAAGTTTAAGTAATTTGAAAAACTCATCTTTCTGCTTATTATTTAAACCTCTCATACCATTCATCGCATAAAAATAACAGAAATCTCTTTTAAATTCATTGTCTAAATTATTTTCTTTAATTTTTTTTCTAATCCTAAAATAATAACCAAAATGTTGCCAATTAGATTGAGATAAGTATTTGATAATTTCCGGCTTATACCGATTAAGATCAATTATTTTTTTCTTAATCTTATCTTTCATGGATTTATGAAGTCATTTTCGGTAAATTTTTTACTCTTTATTAAAAAATCTTTGAACTCTTGGATAATCTCGCTCGGTGTATAGTTTGCGGAAATAAAATATTTTACCGCACCTAAAGATAACCCTCTTTCAATTTCTTCTTTCTGGCTTAAGTTGGTAATAATCATAACAGGAATAGGCTTTGTCCTCTCATCTTTTTTTAATAATTTGATTTCTTCAAAACCATCTGTCCCCGGATGTATTATGTCATTTGTAACAATATCTGGGTTTTCCTCGATGACTTTTCCAACGATATTGTCACCATCTTCATATATCTTTACATCAAAGCCTGCCTTTTCAAACTTATCACGGAATATTTCAGACAAAAAATGATCATCTTCAATCATTAAAATTTTAGGTTTAGATTTATTTTCCATAATTTTATTTCTCTACTAATCGGGTACCGGTAAGCCGATTTTTTGTAAAGGTAAATAATTAAAATAATATGAGCAACCTTCTATAGAAATAATATAATCCAATACATCCCTGTATTCAGGTTTTTTAAACCAATCGCAAAGAATATAAATAAATTTAACTTCCACGTTTAATTCCGACAAAAGTTTTCTGTACTGTTTAATTTTAAAATCGCAAGTTTGCAACTTTTCGTCAGTCGATCCAGTTACTTCTTGATATTTCATTTCAATCACAAAAAGAGAATAACTATTGATCAATATGTGCCCCTGAATCAATATCAGTTATAAAAACTGTGTTTTCTTTAAAAACTGGTTTTACTACCGGAATACAGTCTGCCATTTTAACTTCAATCTCCTTGGAGTCATCAACTTTTCGTGCTATTTTCTCTAATTCTTTAATGAATTCTTTTAATTTCATAGTAGTGTCTTAAGTTAATTGATATTTTCCTTTAGAAATAAAATCGAGGTATCCTCTATCTCGCAGAATTTGTAATTGTTGCCGGATTTTATCTTTAATATGTCTATTTTCGGGGTGAAGTTTAGCGAGTTCGTTTTTAAATGCATAAATATCATTCAGTATAAATTCTTGCTTACCGAGTTTATCAATGCAACGCATAATATCGAGTAGCCAGCCTTTTACTGAAATATCTTTTTCTTCTCGTAAAAAGAGCGTTTTTTTCCATTCGGCAAGAACTTTCTCTTTTGGTTCTATTCGTTGTTGTCTAACTAAAAATATTTTCCCAATTTGTGGGATTTTCTGCAAAAGTATATTAGAACCTATCCATCCTGCCCGTCGAGCATTCGCCGTAAGTGGTTTTCTTTTTTCAATAATCTCTGGCACAAAAAAATGTTTCGGTATAACAAAAAAATTTAAAACGCAAAGGTGAGATAGATTATAGGTAAGCATAAAAAGGTTTGGATTGCTACTACTTCGTAATCGTTCCATCTTTGTACGATAGGCACCATCAAGAATTTTTGTGCCGATACTGTTCTGTTTGCTTTTTAATTCGTAATCTTCGTGACAATTCGAACAAAAAAAATCTGCCACAGGTTGATTGTTCGGGTATTTATCAATTTTTAAATATCCACAATTAGGACAAAAAATTGATTTATAAACCCAGCGTTCAGTCAGAACACGAGCTTTCTGTGATTGGCTTTTATAATCCTTTACAATTTGTGTATCAAAAGTTAATTCCATAGAGGCCATTACTTAAATCCCAATCACCCTTTTTTACGCTTACCATCTTTCCATTTTGACAAGTAAAACTACTACTTGAAAGGAAATATGGCGGATCGGCAAAAATCATATCAATTGAGTTTTCGGGTAATTGCTCTAATATTTTTAGGCAATCCGCATTATATAAAACAAAATCGCCTTTTTGAAAATATGGCGTTTCACTAATATGTGATAGCACTTTCTTTGGAGATACTCGTAAATAAGAGGTGCCGTAAGTAGCAGTAACTGGAGAATCTCTTAAAATCAAAAGCTTGCTCCTTTTTACGGCATATTTTTTATTTGTTATTTTTTTAAGAGTCCTCTTCTTTTTCTTCTTCATAAAGGTATTTTACATGTTACATAATACTAAATTATCTCCCTCCAAAATTAAATTCTCGCTCTTCCCGAGCGAGTATTTTTTGTTTTTCCTCAGGAGTCGAAACGGCACATCCTTGTCATGATTTACAATTTTCTCTTTTCCTATCCAATTTAAAGAGGGCATAAATTATAACCTGTTGGCTAGTAAGTTTTCTTTCTTGGCAGAAGTATTACCCCGTGGCGAATAAAAATTATCTCTTATAAACTCCAGAAACTCTTTAAGCTCTATACGCCTAGAGATATAGCGAAATGCCGAATTCATTACAGAAACATGTGGTTTATGCGGTTTGTCATCTTCACATTTATCAAAGTGAAAATAAAAATTTCCTTGATTATCACAGTTGGCTACATTTCTTTTGCATACCAGATATTCATACTCGGACGAAACAAATCTATAAATATAAGAGGCTGGCTCGCCGGTTTTGTCTATCGTTTGTTGTACGGTAATAAAACCGACTCCGTCTTTTAGTTTCAGGCCATTTAACGTATTATTGTGAATTTCAACCTTTTCATCGGGAATATACATAACTCGTCCATCACCACTCTTCTTGCTGGGCGGATAATTCTGATGCCAGTTCTCAAAAATATCTTTAAATTCTTGGAACATTATCTTAATTTTTGCATCCACGTTTGACATAGCCTTAGGGATGAATCAGTAAGTTTTTATAAATAGAAGCCCAATCATAAAATTCTTGCCTCGGTTCGAGCCCACCCATTACCCACTTCTTGTAAAATCCCTCACTTGAAAAACCAAAGCTTTGTTCATAATTTTTTAATCGTTCAAACAACTTATTATTCGAAATTAAATCTAAATTATTATATAAAGCATTATCAAATTTTATTTGATCTGAGTTACTCACCGATGAATTGGGAATTGATTGCCAATCATTTTCTCCAGTATCAAAACTGCCAACAATGTCTAAGGTTGGCTTTGAATTTATACTGATATCAGCTCCTTGATTAATACTTTGGATGATGTTCAAATCTTCATTCATAATTATTGGACTGAAAATATTTTTTCAATATCGCCAGGCAAGCCATTGTAAATTTCCTGACATTGTGATTGCAGAGTAGTCAAATTAGGCAATGATTGCCCGGCGAAATGACTATTGAAATTTATAAAGACGGATCTCGTCGGATTTAAACCAGAATCCATTCTTGGTTCGATTCTCAGTTCACATCTAACAGTACCCTTTTTCATACACCACTTTTAATCCGGCGCTTTTTAGCGTTCCAAGGGTATCAAATTTTTCTTTTTTTATATAATTTTCCTTGACAAAATCTCCGCTGTCCATTGTTCCATTCTCTAAATCAAAGTTTGATAAAATATTAAAGCCATAGTCTTTAATTTCATTGTTATCAATTATATCAACCGCTTCTTTAACAAATTTAAAAAAACTCTCTAAGGGCCTCCCTGAATATGGGGTTACTGTGTTATTGGCAATAATAATCCTGTTCTGATCTCTTAAAATATTAATGCTTATTTGATTATTTGGATCAAACAAAATAACTATCTCTGGGAATTGAGTTAAAATCGTCTTACTATTTTCAAAGATATCTGATAATTTAGCTTTTAATTTAGTAGTATCTACATCTACATTTATCGGCTTCCGAGGTATCAAAGTAAAATTCACCTGTGTAGTTTGATGATTTATAATTTTTGCCATAGTTCTTATTTAATGCCAAGAATTAAATAGGTAATAATTGATCCTATAATAGTTCCTGATGCCGCGATAAAAATCTCACGAATTATTGTTTTACGCTTACCGTTTCCAGCAATATTTAGCTGCCCATTTATTGCAGAATTAGTAAGCGAAGTAGCGTTTATAGAATTGACTTCGATGCGACAACTCGGATTATTGCTGTTTAAAGTAAACTCATTCGTAATAATCTTTTCTTGTTGCTGGCTTCTCTCTTTATTAAAAGAATTATTTATATTTATTTTGATGAAACTCATATTATTTCCACCCCTGCCCTACTACCCTAAATGCGACTTGTTCTTGCGGAACTTGAATCGGGCCTTGGGGCGTTTGTTGAGCAATATTTACTTGCTGGCGTTTGTATTCTATAGAAAGTTCAAAATAATTAGACAATTGGCTGGTTTCAACAAAAGCAATTTTGTAATCTTTTCTAGTTTGAGAAACGTTTATCCCTAATTCATTCTCCGGATTCCACACATTAATACCAAGTTCCATTTCTTTTGCGTATTCCTCGTAAAGTTCTGTCATTGCTTTCGCCAGCGTCTCATCGGCATAAATAACATTTTTTAACCCCAAGTCCTCTTTTGCCTCTTTTCTACCGATAAGATATTGATGGGAATAAAGTTTTTCCGTAAAGTAATCAACTATCTTATCAATTTCTTCTTCTCTAATAGGCGTTTTGTGGCTTTTTAGAAGCCTTTTCGCAAGGACGCGAATAAGGTTATGGATACGATTAACATTTCCGAGGGCAAGAGGATGAATTTGAGGATTAGATTCTGTAAATTTAAGAAATGCCTTAGTCAAGTCTTCATCGTTTTTGATACCAAACTTGTTTTTAATTAAATCAAAATAAGCCATTACGTCTTCAACCGAAATCGGAATTTTATTATGCGGATTTTGAGGGTCTGGAGGATTAAATACATTAGCGGTTGAAGGGTCAATTGGCGAAAGTTCCGAAAGATCACTCATCACAATTTCATCAGCGCCCAAAGCAATCATTGTGGCGGCGCTATGAGATTTGTAGGGAACAAGAACCGAAAATTTATCGCAATACTCGCGGAGCATTGAAACTAAGCGCAAAGGCACCATTGTATCTCCGCCTGTACTATATAAAAACAAATCAATATTTTCTACTTTTCTCATCCCCCGTAATTGCTTACTTATCACAGGAATAATATCCATTGCCACCCTCGCATTAACCGGCCCCTGTCTGTCGCTAGTTAAATAAGTTATTACCCGAGAATTCCTTAATTTTTCTATTTTTTCTATTTGTTGTATAAGTGTTTTTTTGTCCATATTGGGAAAATTATAACATATTTTTTAAAATTTTTCAAATCATTTTACTCCCCCAGTAGTAAAGCGAAGCTTACTACGGGATAAGCGGGGCAAGCTTTTCCGCCTTCGCCATTCTGGCTTCCACCTCTGCTCTTCGAGCTACGGCGGACAAGTCGGCGGATCTCCGAGAAAATTATAATAATTTTCTCTCCTAAAAACTAAAAACTTTGGTTTTGGTAATTATTATGTGATTTAAAACGGTGAAATTTTACCCTATTTTTCATAAATATTTTTTAATTTCTCGTGTTAGGGTTTTTTTGAAATCTTTTAAAATGAGTTGGTGGCTTACTGGCAGAAGTTTTTTTAGTTCGGTTTTGAAATTGATATTGGAATCTTGAACTAATTTCAGAACTATTTCTAAATTTTTCTTTTCTTTAACAACGGGAGAATTTCTAGACAATAAAAAATAGTAATCATAAAAATCCCTTGGCTTGGCGCGGTTAAAAAGCGCTTGCAATTTGCCACCAATCATATCTTCTACTGGTAAATGAACCACTGTGTAGGCCGGTAAATATTCGCTGTAAACCAAAGTTCTTGTTCCTTTAAGACGCTTTCCCTGACGGAGCGAAACCTCAATTTGAATCTTGATCTTGAAGTCGTATAAAAAGAAAGTGGCGATACCCAAGTATCCACCAGTGGTTTTTTTTGCTTCAGCAATCTCCACTCTCATACCGGTCCTTTCTATTTCTAATAAAGTATTGGCGAATAATTCCTCTACTGTTTTTTGAATGATGCCTGTGCCGGTAAAATCCAGATCCTCGGAAAAACGGGGACTTTTGAAAAGGAGGCGCAAAGCCGTGCCTCCTTTGAAAAGCAGTCTTTCAGAATCGGGTTGCTGATACAAAAATGATAAAAATAAATGCTGGCAATACTCGCGAGCCACATTTTCAATGTCAGCCTGATACAATTTAGTAAATTTTTCGAGGCTTTCTCTGCTCAACATAAATTTGTTCAACAAGTTTAAAGAGACCTGATCTTTTGAAAAGCTTAACAAATGCCAAAAGTTTGGTCTTTTTAATATTTTTTAAATCGAGCCGTTCGTTTAACGATATTTTTTTGAGGTCAACAAAATAGAGATAATCAGCAAGCGCTTTCTCTGGTTCGGCAAAGAGGATAGTCAATCCTTCTGTTTTTTTTGGTGCGTAACCCGAAAATGATTCTTTTTTGATGCGTTGATAAGAAAAAATTCCTTTAGGTGTCTTAAACTCGCGCGTCGGTTTGGTGGTAATGGAAGTTATAGTATAGATAGTTTCGGGAATAATACCATAATGCGAAAGCGCTTTTTCCAAAGAGATATAGGAAGGTTGATAGAGTTTATTGGCAATAAAATGAAGTGAAGGGTTGCTATCTTTAAGCATATAAAACCCATTACGTAATTTTAGGAATAAACCGCTTTTAAGATTGCGTTTAATAAAGACTGAGGCAGTATTTTTTCTAACGTCAAAAACGTCCCTAAATTCTCGAGGGGTAAAAATTACCAGACCCAAAGATTTAAGTTTTTCTTCGGCTTCCAGCCGATTCAGTTTTTTTACCATATTGTACTAAAAATGAATTATATATTTAACATAGCTGACCTTAAAACTGATGTCAATCAAATTAACCTCTTTTCCCCAGTAGTAGAACCTCGATAGTTCGACAAAGCTCACTACAAGCAAACTCAGGACACTATCCCAGTAGTAAAGCGAAGCTTACTACGGGATAAGCGGGGCAAGCTTTTCCGCCTTCGCCATTCTGGCTTCCACCTCTGCTCTTCGAGCTACGGCGGACAAGTCGGCGGATCTCCGAGAAAATTATTATAATTTTCTCTCCGAAAAACTAAAAACTTTGGTTTTGGTAATTATCATGTGGTCTAAAACGTCTATTGCCATTATTTTACCGGCTTCAACGATTGTTTTGGCTTAATAAATCCCCTGCCGATGGCCAGCTTCAAAAATTATTATTCTTTGTTTTTTCTTATCAACTTCGTAAATTATCCTGTATGGATAAATTCTTATTTTTCTTTTGCCTTGAAGTTTCCCCCATAGTTTTTCACCCATGAAAGGATTTTCTGGGAGTAAGTCAATCGCTTTTGCCATTCTTTCTCTCCAAGGAAGTGGAATTTTAATTAACGATTTAACAACCGATTCAGGAACGACAACTTGATATTTATTCAACATGTGATAACACCTCCATTAATAAATTATTTGCGAGATGCGCGATATTTTTTCTTTGGTTTTTCTCGCACCATTAAAGCCTCTTTTTCTTTATCGTGGAGACCGATTTCTTTTTTAACATCTTCCCATTTTATATATTCACCTTTCTTGTATTCTGCCTCTGCTTTCTCTATCTTTTTCATCAATTCTGGATCGCTTAAAATTTCCATTGTTTCCATAATAGATTCAAACTCTTCCACAGACATAATAACTGCCTTAGGTCTGCCCTTTTCGGTGAGAGTATAGTAATTACTGGGTTTTTGTACTTCTTTTGCGATTTGGAAAATTTTTTTCCTTGCCTCAGAAATTGGTAGAGTCGTTTTTGTTTTCATTTATCTCCTCAAATTATATTATTATTTTAACTGACCTTTATGTACATAATAGCGTACACATATTACTGCGTCAAGTGCTTCACATTAATCTTTTTTCTTTGAAACTAAAAACCTTATTCTTTGCAATAATCACATGGTCTAAAACGTCAATTCCCATTATTTTGCCGGCTTCAACGATTCTTTTGGTAACGACCAGATCGTCTTCCGATGGCTCGGAATCACCCGAAGGATGATTGTGGATCAAAACAACTGAAGCGGCGTTTTGTTTTAGGGCTTCTTGAAAAATTTCCCGCGGATGGACTAAATTAGCGTTTAAAGTGCCGATAAACATCGGCTTTTTAAAAATCATTTCGTTTCTGGCGTTAAGAAAAAGCGCCATCAGGTGCTCTCTTGTTTTATCTCTCATATAGACTGCTTGAGCGATAACATCCTTGGTTGATCTGATAATTGACAGTGTTGCCTCCCCCATTCCCAAGCTTCTTTTGACTAATTCTTGGGCGGCCAAAATTGTACAGGCCTTAGCCGAATCAATCCCTTTAACTTTTGTTAAATCTTTATAGTTTAATTTTAAAAGCACCCTTTTTGAATATTTTTTCAAGATTTGTTTCGCCAATTCTAAAACATTTTTTCCTTCCCTGCCAGTTCTCAAAAGAATCGCTAAAAGCTCCTCGTCTTTTAGGTTTTGAGCGCCTTTTGAGATTAATTTCTCTCTCGGTCTTTCAATTTTCGGTAAATCCTTAATTTTTACCATATTTTTATTTCATTAAATCATCCCTCCTACGTTTTTAACTTCGGAAGGGCAAGCCCTCTATTATATCTACTTTATTCCTAAAAGAAGATAGTTTCAAGGCGTATTAAAACAAAAAAACACCGTTTATGGTACGGTGCCAACCCATTTGAGTTTCGATTACTCGTCAGAACCCGGGTCTCCGGCATCTGCGTAGTCTTCCATCTCTCCACCGGTGTCACGAATCATACCAAGGCTATTGTCGCCACTTCCCAACCATACGATGTCTAGTTTGTCGCCACGATTGGTTTCCGTCTGGCTGGGTTCGGGAGAAACCTCTCCCTCTCGATTTCTCCTGTCCTTGGGATCCACTCCGTCTGCGCACGAACCTGCGACCATCTTTTGACCTCCTTCTAAATAGGTTCTAGATATAGAATATACGAACAAGATAAATAAGTCGGGAAGTAGACGCACTTCCTGTTTTCAAATAAACCGCCTCCGCCAAAAGGAGGACGGCGTTTCGTAAAATCAATGAAAAAAAGCCGTCTCATAAAGACGGCTTAGACCTTTTCTACCAAAGCTATGGCTAGAGCAAGATCTTTGATGTGGGTCAAACTGACATGAACCTTCTTGAAGCCCAGTTTTTTTGCTTTCTTTCTTGCTCTGCCACTAAGCACCACCACCGGTTTGCCAGAAGATTTGGTTAAAACCTCTATCTCTTTCCAAGAAACCCCAACCTTCCCCTCGGAACCCAAAAGTTTAATCCCTGTGCCTAAAGCTTTTGAAACCGCCTCTTTGGCAGCAAATCTGGCTGCCAATTCGGCGATCACTACTCTTTTTGGGCCTAATCTGTAAAAATAGTTAAGCTCTCTTTCGGTAAAGATTCTTCTCAAAAACCCCTCTCCCCGTCTTCTAAACGCTTCTTCAAACCTTCCTATTTCCAGCAGGTCAATGCCAATCATTAACCCCTCCTTTAAAAGAACTTTTTTACCCACGCCCCAGAAAGCCACGGGTTCTACTCGTGGATGAATGGGGCTTTCTGGGGCGGGATTCCGCCCTACGGGCAAAGTCGCCAGGCTTTAACCGAAGCAAACGGGTACCACGGGCTTTGCCCGTGGGGCTCCACTTTTTCGATTATTTATCTTATCACAAAATCGCCCG
>Ga0210017_1000862_pt1 | contig 26379 bp, 27 predicted proteins | sample CryGeyCG2014_020_FD_183966 | JGI IMG/M metagenome (GOLD analysis project Ga0210017, IMG submission 183966) | Groundwater microbial communities from aquifer - Crystal Geyser CG08_land_8/20/14_0.20 (SPAdes) (version 2) | ecosystem: Environmental > Aquatic > Deep subsurface > Groundwater | place... | reverse complement strand
CCAAGACGAATTAAACGATAGACCGCGGAAAACACTTTGTTTTTATACACCTCATGAAAAATTCTGTGAAGTGTTGCGTTAGCAATTTGAATCTACCGAGTAGTCTTTATTGTTTTTGCCCTTTACTTTGATCTCTCTTTGATCCGTTTTATAAAAACCCGCGCCTACTTTCGGAGACTCCCATCCAACCCTATCAGCCTGCAGATCAACCGTCTCATCAGCCGCGGAAATATTAACTTGGCTCACCCCCACCTGCAGAAACGTTTCTTCTCCCCAGCGTTTTAATTTTGCCTGCGGTTTAAATTTTTGGGTTGAGAAATCGCCGACCTCAACCTCATCCGTGCCATAGGCAACCTTATATTTTTTCTTCATCCCGGCTTTCGCCTGAAAAGCTTCAATTCCTTCTTTAACCGGCTTAACCGTTAAAGACCTGCTTCTTGAGCTGATCGTTTTTTTGGGCCCGGAAACTAAAATTTTAGCTCTCGCCGGCAGAAGATATAGAAAAGAAAATAACACGCAGGATAAGAAAAGCACATACGCCCATACTCTACCCTGCTTATTCCAGCTCATTCTTCACCTCTTGGGTTTGGTTCTTAGGTAAAGGTGAGGATGCCGGTTTGGTGTAAGGGCTAAGTTGTTGGTAATTTTTACTCTTAAACCGTCCCCATGATTCCGCTAACCTATATAACTGCCTTCCTGAGATATCATAAGTTCTAATTAATTCATCGCATAATGCTGTATCTATATATTTAGAATAAATATCTACACTTTGGGACAAAGACACTATTGTTTCATTGCACTCAGCCATCGCATCATCCGGATATTTCTGAAAACCCTGCCTTTGATGCCTCTTGGTATAGCCTTCAGCTATTAAACGGGGTATTGCTTTAGAAGAACGAGATAACTGATCCTTCAAATCATATTTTTCATTATCAGGCAGTTTTGGAACTATTTTAGTCATAGTTATTATCCCTGCTTATATGTCCGTTGATACACTTCTAAATCTTTAAAACTTATTATCTTCTTCGCCCGCTCTTGCATTTTTTTTACCTCACCTTAACCCAACTACTAAACCGGCTTCCTAACCCTATCCCAACTACCTTGCCCAAATCTCTATTCTAATTCTGCCACATAACCATCCTTAAAACAATAGCCAACCTACTCAATCTCCTTGCACAAATTACTCTATTTTACATGTGTCATTGCGAACCCGCTATTGGTTCAGTGGCGGGTGAAGCAATCTCGTTTTCAGGGATTGCTTCGTCGCGTTGCTCCTCGCAATGACGACGCCTTAAACTCACAACCCGGCATACACGCTTATTTCTTTCAAAAATACATTAAAATCACTTCGCCGGTTACAAAATATATCATATACCTTATGCATATCTAATTCCGCGTATTCATGGACAATCAAATTCCTAAAACCCGTCATCGAACGCATAATCTTTTTTGTCCCATCACTGATAACCTTTTTTTCATAAAGAATATCAAATATCCCCGCCATACTTCCCGGCACACCCCAATTATTATCTGAGATAATATGACTGGCAATATCAACGCAGCCCTGTATAGCCGCCTGAAGGTTTAAAAGCGCGATATCCTGGATGTCTTTATCTTTTAAGAAATCGGCGCTACTTATACCCTGCTTCTCTTTAAGCCGATTCAAATTCCTTTGGATATTGGACATTTTGGCAACGACAATATCGCGGTTAACCATTCTTTAAGCCCCTTCCTTAATATTATTAACCAGCGCCTCTTCTAGCCTGTTTCTTATAGGAAGAAAATCAAAATATTCCATAATCGCCCGAGCCTCAAATCCACGGCTTTTTCTTTCTTTGTCCTCGCATAACCTCAGCCCGCTTTTGATAATTTGAAATTTCAAGAAAGAGTTCGCGCTATTTAATACCACAATATCTATATTTTTATCCAAAATTCGGCTTAATTCATCCATCATTAAGAGGCTTCTGGAACTCTGCTCTTCTTGCGGCAGGCTCGATTGGAAAAAAACCGCTATATCCACGTCGCTTGTCGAATGTGTTTTTCCTGTAGCCGTTGAACCAAACAGATAAACACTCACAACATCTTTTTGTCCGCTAAAATAATCTTTTACCGCCTCTTGAATTTTCATCTTTACCTTTTACCCCTCAAAAATAGTCGCTGTCCCTAATTTACCTAATTTACCCCGCGCAAGCGGGAATCTGATCCCCGCTTTCGCAGGGATGACCCTCTACTTTAAATCCTTCACTAACTGCTCAATAGTCCCCGGAGTAGAAACAATCACATTATTCTTACTCCCGATAAGAAACATCACCGGCATGCTCAAAATTGCATATTCACGGGCAATCGGACTATTTACTCCCTCTTCGGCATGTAAGTGCTTCCAACTAGATAGGTTAGCAATTACTGCTTTCCATTTTCCTATCTTGACTTCAGGTTCGTCTAAATTAATTGCAACAATATCTAATTTTTTCTTATTCGCGGGTTGCTTATACCACTCAGAAAGTTCACCCACTAACTTCAAACAATCCGAACAAGTAGTTGTCCAGAACAAAATCAGCTTATTGCGCGCTTGAGGTTTCCATTGATAAAACTTAAAACTCTTACCTATATTATCATTCATAGTAAAATCAGGGGCTAAGGCTCCGGGAACTAGCCTAGCCATGCTTTCCAAACGCTGGGTTATCTGCTGTTTTTTTGAAGTAAAGCAATCCGGATTATTAATATGCTTCTGTAACATCGTTATTCCCGGCTTTATATCATAACTTTCATAGCCAGTATAAAAATAATCCACCATCCAGCCATAAACCTGCGGATCGCCTTTGGATGCTTTTTCGCAGGCTACGCTGCCAGCCTGGGTAAATAAAGAATCCCGCAGTGCCACTGTTGTCGCCTGCATACCGTATAACCCCATATAACCATCCATAAACCTGGATAACTCACGCGAGCGGATGATCAGCGGATCACTAAAATTAATTCCTTCAAAATAATTTTTTAATATCTGGTTTACGCGTTCTTTCGCATCACCGCTCCAGATAATTGCCGGGATGTATTGGAATTGAAATAACCTGCTCACGTAAAGCTTACTGTGTATCTTCGCCTGATTAGCCAGCCAAGTATTATATTCTACTCTGCGCTGTTCGAATTCCTTAACTCCTTCAGTGTAAAGCTTCGACTTAGGCTGATCATAACTTAAAAGAAATTGCCTAAGCAAATCCAGCGGCATGCGCTTTGCGTTGTTTTCTTTCATAAAAGCGCTGAAAACCGTGTTTTCTTTTTCGCCGGAATTAAATTTAGTTTTCTCGTCGTTATTGATATAAGGAGGATTAACCGTTATCTCAATATTTTGTTGGTTAATATAAATAATTCTCTCGGCAGGATAAGGGGCGTCGGCTTCTTTAGCGCGATAATCAAGCCGGAGCAAAAATTCTCCCGGAAAATATTGAGCCGGTATTTTAATTTTAGCGCTTTTATTACCCCGGACATCCGCTACTGTAGCTATGGGCTCAACAGTTTTTAATCCCTTAAAAGGAGAAAGAGAAACTTTAGCATTAAATACTCCCTGTATATTAACCGTGAGAATTCCCTCCCCCTTGTGGGGAGGGTTGGGGAGGGGGGAACCAGCAAAAACCAAACCCGTCGCCAACACGCACATCATTATTCCCAGGCTAACCCTTCGAAAGATCCTTTGTCCCATTCTTAAATCTCCTTTTTCTTGTCATTCCCGCGCACACCTTATTACACTATTTTTTTACCCGTCTTCAAAATGAATCCATAAAAATTTGTCGGGCGGGCATCCTTCAGACACCTATCAGAATATAAATGTATTTCCGCATCAGAGCTAACCTGCTCGCCCACTTTTGCGATTAAAGAAATCTTTTCCTCTATTCCCATCCGATTAACGTTAGGACTAAAAAATGCCAGGTCAATGTCACTATTTTTATGCGGCTTACCGCTCACATGTGAACCGAATAAATACCCGGCTTTTAAGATAATATGGTTTCTAAGCAACTTCACAGCCCTACGGGCAATTTTATTTACTTCAACAGTTGATCTATACATTTAATCACCTCTTCGCTATCTTTAAGGTAAACGCTTGCCAAAATTTTAGTTACCTTTTTACTTAACTCTCTTACTTCTTCGGGATAGCGCGTTTCAATATAATAAGCTGTAAGTTTCCTCAAAAATAACTGCTGCCTAGCAGTCAGGTCTATCTTGGCTAATTCTATAAGCCTGATCAAATCGTGCGTCTTCGGAGGAAATTCTCCGGTTGTATTTATCACTACCGCCTTTAATCTCTTCTCCACCGCCTGTTGGCAGCAGAATAAAACATATAAATATTTTCCGGCTCTTTGCATCGCCCGAGCTGCTTCTAAGTCATAATCAGAAAGCTTGATCCATTCTAAGACATCTTGCTTCTTTTTAGAATTACTTTTCATTTGTTTCTCTCACTCCTCATAGCCTTATCTTACTACCCGTATTTCTTTTACAACCACTTATCTTTAATACAGTTACGTACACTGTCTACTAATCCCCTACTAATCCCTCTAATCTCCCCTGTCTACTAATCTCCCTGCCAATCTCCCGTCATAGAATCTCTCATTTCTTCTGCCTAAAAAAATTCCCCGCTTCGCGGGCATATTAAAAAAAATTAAATTGTCAAATAATCAATCTTTAAGACAACGGACGCTAAAGCCATAGACCTTACCGTGGTTGTGCATGCCGTTGCTACTGTAGAAGTCCAGGTCCCACGCGTCGGTATTACTGTACCGGGTACTGCTCGAGTAGAGGCCGCCGCTGCCCCTGTCCCACAACGCGCCAGTGCTGTTGTTGAGGTAGCCAGGGGTATGGAGTTTTAAGTCGGAGGCGTAAGTATCATTGTAGTTATTCCAAGCGCCATTTGCACCGACATTAGTCCATTCTGTATAGGTTGGAATACGCCAGCCTGTGCCCAGCTCTATAGTGCAGGGGTCGTTGGCTGAAGTCCAGTCAATAGCTTCATCAATGGAACCAATCCAGGCAGTACCTGGTGTGCGAGTTGTGCCATCATGCTTAAAGCCCTGCATGCGGTTAAACTGCCAATACCAACCCGCAGAGTCTTCGCTACCATCAGTAGCGGAAGTTGCCTGATTAGTAGCGCCAAGGTTTTGGGTAATCCAGCATTTACTGGCGCCTGAAAGGGAGGAAGTTACAGTCCCATAGGTAACGGTCTTTGTAACAGGGGCGACAACGCCGGCAATGTGAGCAACAACTAAGTTGTTTCCGCAAGAAAAGACCCAATTCGTTGCGGTTAAGGTAACTGTGATTGATTGCTGGCTACCCTCTCCTGAAGAATCAGCGGTTGGCGTGGTAAAATAGAGCGTAAGAGGATATGTCCCATTATTAGCTAAGCCGGAAGTTAATGCGCTGGGTGTGCCGGTAATCACCGTGCCTCCGCTGTTAGTCAGCTGGAGGACAAATTGGCTATTGCCCGGAGATGGAGTAGCTGATGGTGTCCAGCTCGCGGAACCACCCACGCTTATGGTTATATCCTCGGTTCCGCCGCTATTGTCATTGGTCACCGTGTAGCTAGAGGATGTAGTCGCGGTCAAAGCAGCCTTTGTCCCTATCGCCCAGGTGCCGCTTGATACTGAAACTGAAGCCGCGGCAAAGACAACCCCTGGACAAAATGCCACCGTGCATATTACTAGACTTGTCACGAAGATAAAAACCTTCTTACTTATGCGCATTTTTTGCCTCCCCTTTATATACTCACTCCTGCCTCAAGAATTTCTTTTAGAAAGCTGGACGGTAAAACCGTATCCATCTCTTTCGGCGCATAACCCTGCGCCTCGATAGGCTGCATTATCCTTGCCGCGGCCATACCCAATACTTCCAGTCTTTCTCTTAAGTTCATCTTTTGAAAATCTGCCGAGACGATAGCCAAATCAATATCGCTGCCCTCTCTCTGGTTACCCAGGGCATAAGAACCATAGAGAATTACACGTTCAACATTAATCCCCAAAACGTTTAAAGCCTGTTTATAATCTTCTATTATTTCTTTAATCTGGGGTCTTGTTTTATACATTCTATTACCTCCAACGTCCTAACTAAATATTTCTTAGCAATCTCTTCTGGATAGCTATGAACAAGTTCCGAAAGATCTTCGGGATATCTCGTGACTACCCCTGCGTTATTGATTATACCAACAAAATCCAATAAATTATTCGATAATTTAATTTTACTGAGAGTAACCAAATAAATCAGGTCGTGCGTTTTAGGAGGAACTTTATCTGTCTCCTCGCATGCTATTGCTTTAAGCGTTTTCTCGATTGCCAAATGACACATAAAGATAACATAGACATAACGGCCTGTTTTAAACATCTGCTGAACGGTAGCCAAGTCATAATCAACCATATCTAACCAATTCTTTGTCTCTTTCTTCACGCTAACCCCCTTAGAATAACCGCTTCCCTTTAGCTGGCGCGGATGTGGAAAAAAGAATCTTTAGCTGACAGGCCAAAACAAAAATTTCCTCAGGCTTATTCTTCTTACTCTTTACCTCAATCACCGCTTGATATTTTTTATTATAAAATTCTTTCTTTTTCGGTATTTTTATATAAAGCTCTACATCTTTAGCGCTATTTGGCGGAACCAAAATTTCTTTTGTCTCCGGAAATATCCAAGCAACATCCGGAATATCCAAATAGCCCGCGCCAAGCGCAGCGGTGGTTTGCGCGCTGCGTAGGATATCTATGCTATAAGTGCAAGCAGATGCGCCTTTATTTTTTATGTTTAATTTTACTTTTTCTCGGCTGGAAGTTGACACGGCTGCCGTTTTACCAAGTGAAACATTATCCACATAAATATCACCCGGCCCCACCTCCAGCCCCGCCCCAAAAACAAGCTTAGTACAAAATACCACCACAAGTATAATTAAAAGGGGGACGTCCTGAAAGGGGACACCCTTGCCTTTTACCGCCTTAATTATTTTTTCTCTTAATCCGCTCATTTTAATCCTCCTCCTTCATTCCAAATGTAGGTGACGTTCTAACACCACCTACTACCACGGGTTCAACCTCGACATACGGCCTGATCCTGACCCAATCAAAATAAACACTGCCGGCATTAAACGCCGCCGCGTCTGATTTTAAACCGATGTAACTTTCATCAGTGCTCCCCATATCATAAAATTTTATCTGCGCCTGTTTTTCCTGCTGATCTCCACTGTATCTCTCAAAAAGAATACCCGTGGAATTGATGGTTGCCTTATACATATAATCGGTAAGTGGTTTTATAGGCTTACTTACATTTAGCTTGGCGATATTATTAATCGCGATGGTGTGTTCCGCTCCCGGATAACTTGAAGAATAAACAATTTGCTCATAAGGGAATAAAGCCTGGGCGGAAACTTTTGAACGCGCGATTACCTGAATCCCGGAGTTTTCTTCTGCCTTGGCTTTAAATTCCAAAATACCCTGCTTAGTTTTAAAATTTCGTGAAAGGACCAGGCAGTCTTTAAGCTGCAAATATCCGTCTTTAACATTATATTCTTTTTTTAACCCGGGAATTATTTCCCATTTTTTTTCATTTAAAACTCTGCCGCCAAAATCATCAAAAAATGGAAAAACTTTATTAGGATCGTCATATTTACTCGGTTCTCGGTCTTCGGTTCTCGGTCTTCGGTCTTCACTGCCGTAATACATATAAATCTTTGTCCCCTCTTTGGGGATTTGGGGAACCTTAACGTAGCAATTCGTCTTATCTTCTAAGAATAATAAAGCGGAGTCTGGCCGTCCGCGGCAGTAAAATAAATATCATCCCTGCCGGAATTTAAATACAACGGATAATTAAACACTTCCTGACTGCCTCCGGAAATATAAATTTCTTTGTGATATTTATAATTTGCTAAATCGGGATTACGGTATAATTTTGCAACTCCTGATGAGTCTGTATAACCAATGACTATTTTATTTAAACTACTATCCGCACCAATATTTACCCTGAAACGTAATTGATTTCCCGGAATAAATCCATCCATAAGCAGTGAACCATTAATTATTTTGGTATAAGCGATGCCTCCATTGGCGCTGGCTTCTAAACTTACCTGCCCAACCGAATCCGCTGAAATTGAAATGGTTTTGATTATTCCTGTGGCAACGATTGGCGCTGATTCGATCACCGCGGGGCCGGACAAATTATATTCAAAAACAAAAGGTGGCTGCTCTGGAACCTGATTAGCTTGCGCCTGTAAATTTAACCCTGCGCCTAAAATCCCCAGAATTATACCAACAGTATATTTATTCATTTCATCCTCTTCTACTTTTTCTATTGCCTCTAGAGAAAATATACTATTTATCATAGATTATATCAATAGCCAAACTACTCGTTTTTATTGCACATTCTACTCTTTTGATAAATTTAATTTAAGACACTTATTTTTAAAAGTTAATAACATTTTCTCAGCTTCACATTGGACATTAGACATTTTAGAATGGACATTCCCCATCTTAAACCTCAACAATAACCTCCCAATGTCCACCCTTATCCGGGCCAATTCGACGAATCCTTCCTTCGTCCCTAAGTTTCTTTAAATTCCACTCAACCGAAACTGATTCCGCTCCTATTTCTCTTTTTATCTTATCCACAGTCCTCAAACCTCAAGTATTTTGTTCTCCAAAGAATATTTTATCAGATCGCTTGTCTTATGTAAATTTAACTTCTTAAGTATGCTATTTTTGTAGTTTTCCACGGTCCTACGGCTAATAAAAAGAACTTCAGCAATCTCCTTAGCGGTTTTGCCTTCCACCACCAGCCGCAAAACATCATTTTCACGCTCATTTAAAGTCGCGATTGCCGCATTTTTTTTATTCGGTTCTTTCACCGAATCCGCCAAATATTCTGAAATTGCTTCCCCCAGATAGACCTTTCCCGCGGATACCCGGCTTAAAGCTAAAATTAATTCCTCCGCTACATTTTCTTTATTTAAATAACCACTGACTCCCTGGCGTAAAGCTTTTAAAACATAAGCCCCTAGTTTATGCACTGAAATAATAATAATTTTTGTCTGCGCAGATACGCGTTTCACCCGCGAAATTATGTCCAAGCCGCTAATCTTAGGCATAGAGATATCTAAAAGTAAAATATCCGGCTTAAATTCCTCCACGCATTCCAAGGCCTCATCTCCATTTTGCGCCTCCGCACAAACTTCATATTCGGAATGCGAGGCAAGTACGCTTTTAATTCCCGCGCGGATAATATCATGATCATCAACGATTACTATTCTTATCGCCATATTTAAATTTTGGTAATCTCCCAGTGCCCGCCTTTATCTGGCCCAATTCTTCGTAGTAAATTTTCTTTCTTCATTTTATTTAAATTAAACTTGATTCCGGCATTACTTAAACCAATGGCCTTTGCAAGCTCCTCCCGTGTTATAGGGGGATTTTGACGCACTAAGTCTAATATTTTCTGGGTAGTTTTCACCACAGCCTGCTTCAAGGCATACTCGGGACTGCGATAGAAGACCGCGTTTTCCCCTTGACACATAGTAGGTACTGTGGTAAATTTGTCCTGTAAAGGAGGTTCACCGATGACAGCCGTACAAGCTAAAGCAGAAGTTTTTCTTACCGCATTCGGCGCATTACCCAGGGCCGAACAGAACGCGGTATTATTCGGCCTTATACATAACGCCCGTTTAAGGGAAGACATTATTGATCTAACCATTGCTGAAACGCGTAATTGCCAATCCTCCCGGCCGTTAAAGATTTTCTTAACCGGACTCCGCAAAGAAAAAAACTCTTGATGGATTATCGAGTCGAAATCGTCCCCAGCGCCGAACACCAATTTAGGAAACTCAACTCCTCTCTCCAAAATCGTATTACCCCAAAGCTCGTTTCGCTGAAAGTCAATCCCCGGCCTTTTGGCAGTAAAAAACTGCGCGATACTTTTTATTATCGCCTGCGTGTCGGAGATTACAGGATAATTTATGCTGTTGACGACCGAGAAAGACTTGTAAAGATTCTCGATATTGCCCATCGCCGGGAAGTGTATCGTTAATTTAAATGTGTTGTTTTCCATTTTTAACTAAATTGGAAGCGCAACCGATACGCTCATCCCTTTTCCTAAACTTGAATTTATCAACATTGAGCCGTCCAGCACTTCCACTCTCTCTTTTAAGCCCAGAAGCCCGAGGCGGAATTTATCTTCCTGCCGCCTTAAAAATTTATGCGCCGCATGGTTGTAATCAAAACCTTGGCCGTTATCGCGGTAAAATAATTCTACTGAACCGGAGTTTCTCTTTATACTTACTTCCACATTTTTCGCCTTGGCGTACTTAGCCATATTCGTAAGCAACTCCTGCGTTATGCGATAAATAAGCAGGCTGAATTCCGGAGGAAGTTCCAATAAACTTTGCGGCTTTTGGAAAATATACTCTACTCCGGTAAGATGCCGCGATTCTAAAAGCAGTGACTCTAAGCTTTCTAATAATCCCACCTCGTCTAAATCCGGCGGCCGCAGCAAAAATGAGATATTGTGGCTTTTTTCGATCAATTGTGAAGTTATCTTTTTGCATTCTTCCACTTTTGACTTTAACTCTTCGGGGCTGCTATATAATTCCTGCGAAAGGAGCCCCAGATAGATCTTCAGCGCGCTTAAGCCCTGGCCCATCTCATCGTGCACGGCATTCGATAGGCGTTTACGTTCATCCTCTTCGACATTAATCATCCGGTTAAACATATTCTGCCGGTAAAGGCGCTCTTTAATTCTGCGCCGGTAAACCGCCAAGGCAATTAAACTTCCCACAATTAGTGCCGTAGCTAAACTAATCTTTAAGAAAAAAATCGCCCGCTCTTTATCCGTCCTGGTTAAAATCATCTGTCGGGCTACTTCTTCCAGATTAGATTTACCCATCGCATTATCCAAAAATTCATCGATCTTATAAATCCGATTCTCAAAGCTCATCAACAAACCATTTACTGCTTCACTGACTTTTCCGAATTCTTCCTGATCAACCAGCTGGATAATTTTTTTCCCTAAAACAAACAGCTCATCAAAGGCCAACTGCGCCTGGTTGGCCCATTCTTTTTGCTGATTTAAATAAGCGCTTTGACGGTAAAGTTGTAACTGCTGCTTAAAACTTTCTCCGGCTGAAAAAATTTTATTAGCGCCCACGGCCATCGGCACCGCCCCCAAATACCGGGCTGATCGCCAATAAACATAGTTGCGGATACCCATGGCATAATTAGCATTTTTTATGCGCATCTCCAGGACCGCGGATTCCAAACTTAAATTATTTTTACCTAAAACTTCAATTTTACGGGTCAACCCCTGAATCTGAGATATTCCCGCTAACCCAATAACCAGCGTAAGCAAAATTAAAAAACCAAAAGCCAAAAGTAATTTCTTTTCTTTAAAATTAAGCATTCTCTCCATTGGCTTTAACAATTTACTCCTCAAGTTCCTTTACGCGCTGGACTGCTTTTTTCGTCCATTCATCATTGGGGTCGCCGCGTAATGCACGCTTATGCCAATACTTAAGCGCTTGAACAAAATCGCTCCGGTCTTCATTAAATAAAGCCAGATTAGAATAGGCCGGCGCGTAATTTGGGTCAACCGTAATTGCCTTAAGATACATTGCTTCAGCCTTCTCAAATTTAAACTCCTGCTCATAAATTATCCCTAAACTATTATAGGCGGCAGCATATTTGTTATTTAACTCCGTAGCCTTGATAAAATTACGAATTGCCTCTTCCGGATCAGAGTCTGCCTGAGCCCACAGTCCTCGTTGATAATAATCTTTAGCGGTTTCTTCTACCAAGAGCTTCTCGGATTTTCTTGCCTCTATCTTTACTGCTTTTTCTGCTGCTTTAGCTGCCTCTATCTTTGCCGCCTTATCTGTCTTTCTCTCTATTGTTTCTTTGGCGGCTAGCTCAATTGCTTGCTTTGCTGCCTGCTCTTGCTTCATCTTTTCAGGATTGAGCAATCCTTCATCTATAATATTGTCTCTAATTACCTTTTGCTGTAAATTCTCCGGCAAATGCTCCATAGGGATAATCTTGGTAATTTCGGCTCCGCGCAAACCCACATCCCCTGACGATAAATGCGGGGTAAGAAAGATAATTACTTCGGTCCTCGTTTTCGACTTCGAACGGTAACTAAAAAATGCGCCTAAAAATGGAATCTTAGATAACACCGGCCAACCTTTGACCGTATCCGTATCTTCGATCTTAGTCATTCCGGCAATCATAATCATCATCCCGTCTTTAATTTTTACCACGGTTTCCGACTGCGAAGTCTGCACTATCGGAATCCGGCTGCCCAAAGCAGTTGTAATCGTTTCTTTAACTGAGCTGACCTCGGGTTTAATTTTCATCGTGATAAAACCATCCGCACCAATCTTAGGAACAATCTTTAATTTTACACCAACATCAATAAACTCAACCGTTTCAGAAGTTACGGTAGTAGAGGTGGCCTGGCTTTGGGTCTGGGTAATATAAGCCTCGCGAACACCAACCATCACATTGGCCTCTTCATTATTCACTACCGCAATTCTGGGCTGAGAAATAACATTAGTTTTACCATAAGTACTTAAAAATTTTAAAATTGCCGAATAATTTTCGGTGGCCAAAGTCCCGACTTTAATTTGTGAATAAGCAGCAGTAAGCGCGGCGGCAGGGTAAGATCCGGCAAACGCCAGCCCATCCGCAACCGCCGAATCAAAAACCTTTTGCCAGTCAATACCCCGTTCAAATGCATCACTTAAGGTCAGCTCCACAATATCCACTTCCACATAAACCTGACGCGATGCCTCATCTAACTCCCGGACTAACATATTCATTTTCTGCATCTTGTCCGGCAAATCCGAGATGATCGCTTTTCCACTGCGCTCATCAATAATTACCTCACCGGTTCCCGGGGTAATCGCCGCGCCAAATTGCGTTTTAGCGTCGGCCGGTTTAATATAATTCAAATCATAAATTGTTGTGGTTAATGGCCGGTCTAAATCTTGAATCGTTTTGTTTAATAACTCCAGCTTTTCCGGAATATCGATTAAAATTATTGTGCCGCTGGCTTCATCCACCACAATTTTTCCCACATCGGATTTTAATTGGGCTAAAGCGGCAAAAATCACCGCGGGCTTGGCATATGCTAACTTCACGGTCTGGATTTTTCTTTGATCGACATAATCCCGGCCAAAAGTTTTCCGGTATTCTGCTTCACTCATCACATAATAAACATTATCTTTACGATTTAAGGCCAGCCCCTGGGTTAAAAGAATGATATCCAGCACATCATTAAAAGCAACATTACTCAAATATACAGTAATCCTGCCGGTAACCTCCTTACTCGGGACAATCGTCTTACCGGTCTTTAAAGAAACAATCCGCAATAACTCTACGATTTCGACATTTTTTAAATCTAAAGAGATCTTATCATTAGCACTTTCCTGAACCTGCTGAACCTGAACCTGCTGATTTTCCTGCGCGCAACCGGTTTTTGCTCCGAGCGGGCTGATTAAAACCACCGCAACTATAAATAGGGACAGCGGCCATTTTTTCAAGAACCTTTGGATTCGTAAAAAATGGCCGCTGTCCCTATTATTCCTATTATTCCTATTATTCCTATTATTTTCATTTACTCTCATTATCTACCTCACGGCCGATATTACTTGCTCCGGTTATAATTGTCGGGGTGATAAATATAACCAATTCCGTTTTTTTGTTTTCTTTGGTTTTATTGCCGAACAAATGCCTTAAGATTGGCATGCGCGATAATTTCGGCAGCCCGCTGCTGTTATTGGTATCTTCTTGTTTAAATAAACCGGCAATAATCAAAGTGCGGCCATCCTTCACTTTGACTACCGTCTCAGATTGCGAAGTCTGCACAATCGGGACCACTGTTCCGGCAGTAGTAGTTAAAGTGCTTTGTACTGAACTGATCTCCGGTTTAATTTTCATCGTGATAAAGCCATCGGCACCGATTGTCGGCACGACCACTAATTTTAAACCGACATCGATAAACTGCACACTTTCCGCGGTGACCGTAGTTGACTCACCCTGGCTCTGAGTAGAGGTGACATAGGCTTCCCGGGTACCGACCAAAATTTTAGCTTCCTCTTTATTTACCACTGCAATTCTTGGCCGGGTAAGCACCTTCGTATTCCCATATTCATTTAACATATTTATAACAATATTATAACCATTACCGGCAAGTGTCCCTACGCTGATTTTTCCATAACTGGAGAGTGCCGGAGTGACCGGAAACTTTGCCACAAAATCTAGATTATCCATATTCACGGATTTAAAAATTTTATCCCAATCAATCCCGCTTTGAAATTTATCATCAATCGTAACTTCTAAAATCTCACCGCTAATTAATACCTGCCGGCTTTGCTCATCAAACTCACTCATCAATTTCTTAATCCGCGCCAAGCGCTGGGGCAGGTCATAAACCATTACTTTCGAACTACGCTCGTCTAAAATAATCTGTCCGACTCCCGGAGTAATTAAATCATTTAAGAAGCTTTTAATATCCGCGAAGCGCGCGTAATTAACATCAAAAACTACCGTTTCCAAAGGCTGATCTAATCCTTTAATCGTCTCGGCAATCGCGGAAACCGATTGCGGGGTATCAATAATAATAATTGTTCCGGTTGACTCATCGGAAATTATTTTTCCCAAATCCGTTTTTAATAAATTGATCACATTCAAAACATTGGCCGGCTTAGCATAAGCTAATTTAAAAGTGCGCGTTTCTTTATGCTCAGAATATTTTTTCCCATAGAGCTTCTCATATTCAACTGCGGTCATTACTTTAACCACATTACCTTTACGTTCGTAAGCTAAATCCTGCATAGTTATAATTACATCTAGGGCATCAGCAAAACTTAAATTATCTATAAATACAGTAACCCGGCCCTTAATTTCCGGGGAAGTAGTAATCGTAATCCCGCTTTTAGTTGAGAGCACTTTAAAAAGTTCATTGATATCCACCCCTTTAAGATCCAAAGAAATTTTATCGCTAAATTCGGTATTCCGGGTATTCCCGGCTTCGGGAGGTAAAACTCCCTGCGCAGAAGCGCGCACCGGCTCATCCGATAAAGCCGGGTGCTGCGCAAAATTTGCCTGCTCTGAATTTAGCGGTTGAGAATCCTTATTTGCCTGCTGAGAATTTTGCGCAAAAATTGATTTTGTCATTAGCAACATAACTAATGCCCCGAGAAAAAAATACCTGATGCATCTCATCTTAGTTCGTATTCCCGAGTGCCCGAACCTAAGTTAACTTCTAAAATCGTGGAATTGCGCGAAATCTCCTTAATTTTAAACTGCTCATTAAGAGACTCGCCCTTCTTTAAGGTATAGGTCCGTGAATCTTTGGCATTTTCAATCATTACTTCCGGATTCCGCGACCAAATAATCCCCACTAACTTAAAATCTTTAAGCTCCTTCAAAACATCGGCACTATCTTGTGCCGTAATGCTGCCAACCTTAAGATTAGCCGGTAGAAAAAAATCCCTTCTTAAGCTTTCTGTGCCAATATTTTTACGCATTAATCCCTGCGCTTCACCCGCGGAAATAAATTTTTCAATTGCCGCTGAATCAGCCGGAATAAAATATGCGGCATTAGATTTAGAGATTGCCGAAGCGCTAAATAAAGTATAAATAAAAATTAAAGTTAAAAAAAATCCCAAACCGATTAAGGCAGTATTTATTTTAGCGAGATTAAACTTTAAATCTTTAAAAATACTCTTTAAACCAGCTAAATTAAATTTCATCCCCATCGGATGACCCACCGCTTGCCCAAGCGGTTTCTTAGCCCCGGGAATATTTACCTGGGCTCTGCGGGATTCATTTGTTCCTTCGATAATCTTAAGTAATCTTTCGTCCGAAGTTTGCTTATCCATTAAACTACGCTGCGGGCAATTAAATCCCGGATCAGCGCGCCATCAACCACTGTTTTATTGCTCGTAACCAGATTCCTTAAAGCATTATGACAAATTAGATTAATCCTGCGGGGATAGCCCTGGCTGTAACGCTGGATTTCGCTAACTGCTTCATCGGTAAAGAGTTTTAACTCTGTATTAAAACCAGATTGATGTAAACGAAAATTAATTAGCTCTCTGCTCTCCGGCTCATCCAAAGGATTAATGACATATTTAAGCACAATCCGGTCAAAGAAATTCTTAATCTCTTTAATTTTTGGTAAAAGCTCCATCTGCGAAAAAAGCACTAACTGCAGTAATTTATAATCATTAGTTTCATAATTTAATAAAACCCTCAAGACCTCTAATGATTCCCCATTTAGTTTTTGTGCCTCATCGATGACTAAAACTACAGTTTTATTCTCCTCTATACCTTTTTGATAAAGATGTTTTTTAATTACCTCTTTATAATCCAAAATATTGGGAGTGCCGGCAATCTGATCCTGTAAATTAAACGTACGCACTAATGATTCTAAAAATAAATCCTCACTTTGAGCTGTAGGATCTAAAATCATATAAAATAATATATCCGAGCGCTCCTTGAACATTTGAAAAAGCTTGCGCGAAAGAGTAGTTTTACCTACCCCGACATCCCCTAAAATGACGCTTAAGCCCCGGCGCAGACGAATCTCGACCAATAAACGGATCAACGCCGCCTTATGTTCGTTAGATTCAAAGAAAAACTCCGGATCCGGACTATTGGAAAATGGCTCTTTAATTAAACCTAAGGTTGAAAAATAACTCATTTAACCTTTCCTTAGCAAATCACAGATTAATTTTAAGGAATACCCTTGACTTTTAAGTTTAGTGACCTTCTTTAAACAAGCACTTACCTGACGGGCATTATAAAGCCGATTGTTGGCATTTCTCTTCTTAACCATCAGCAGGCCCAGATTAGTATAATAGTTAACTGTTTGATAAGAGATGCTGTGAATTTTACTAATTTCAGCCGGTGAAATTAACGTTTTGGCCATAATTGATCCCTCCAGTGCAGTGTTTACTAAAAGGCATATAGCAGATTATAGTAAGTGCTATCATGCTGTATGAAATGATATAATAAACTATACTTTTTGTCAAGTACTATTTTACTTTTTTTAGGGTTTTTCCCGACGGGCAGGCATTTGTGTAATAAGTTGTCATCCCCGCCCTCGATTAAAACATTCGAGGGCAAGCTCTAGCAGGGATCACGTATCTTAAGTATTTGCAATAGGTTTTGCTCCAGATAGAATAGGGACAAGGTGCAGGTAAAGCATATTCAAACCTTTTAAGGTTAAGTTCTTATCTATTTTATCAATCCGCCGGCAATACTTAGAGATTAAGTTGATGTTTCCTCCTGTTGCGGCTGCTACGGAAGTTTGGCCTACCGCTTTTCTTATCCGCATAATCAGTTCATCGGTAAGGCTGCTAAACCCATAAATTATTCCGCTAAGCATACTATTCTTAGTATCTTTCCCGATAAAATCATTGGGTCTTTCTAATTTTATTCTAGGCAAAAGCGCGGTGCGTTGATTTAACGCCTCAAGGGACATGCTTAAGCCAGGCAGAATCATTCCCCCTAAGTACTCTCCTTTTTTTGATATCACATCAAAGGTAATCGCTGTCCCAAAATCAATGGCGATTAAAGGCGTGCCGTAAAGTTTAGAAGCTGTATAGGCATTAACCAAACGGTCCTGACCGGCTTGTTTAGGATCGCGGTATAGGTTTTTTATCGGCACTATTATATCTTTACCTATAATATAAGGTTTTCTGCCGGATAAAGTTTTTAAGTTTTGGCTTAAAAGTCCGGTTCGTTTTGGCACAACGCTGCAGATTATAGCATCGTTGGGTACTATTTTGCCTAATTTGGCCTTGAGTTTATTCAAGGTATATTGTTGGGTGGGGATGTTAAAGGTGCGGATTATTCGGCTTCCTCGGGACAAACCAAAACTGATATTGGTATTGCCTATGTCTATAGCTAATAGCATAACTCTATAAGGCTCCCTTAAGAAACCTCTAAACTCATATCAATTGCTTTTACTGAATTAGTCAACGCGCCTATAGATATAATATCTACTCCGGTTGAAGCGATTTTTCTTACCGTATTAGAATCCACTCCGCCGCTTGCCTCTAATTTAGTGGGCGGATGGTGGCTCTTAAACTCAGTATTATTTCTTATCTTAACCGCCTCTTTTATATCTTCAAAGCTCATATTATCCAGCATAATTACATCAGGTTTAAAATGCAGGGCATGCCTGAATTCATCCAAGTTTTGCACCTCTATCTCAATTTTAAAACCTTTAGGCACACTGGGTAATTTTTCATAGCCTTCAGTAACCTTTATATGATTATCCTTAATCAGGATCATTTCATCAAGGCCCATACGATGATTATGTCCTCCCCCTACGCGTACTGCATATTTCTGCAAATCTCTTAGTCCAGGGAGAGTTTTACGGGTATCGGTAATCTTAGCCGCGTACGGTTCAATATGCTCTACATACTCCCGGGTTGTGCTAGCTATTCCCGAAAGCATGCTTAAAAGATTAAGCGCCACTCTTTCCGAACTTAAAATACTGGCAGCTTGTCCGGAAATTCTGGCGATAGCCTTGCCGGCCTTGATTACCTGCCCTTCCTTGGTTAATGGTTTGAATTTAACTGCGCTGTCAGTAATCTTAAATACCTTTTCCGCCGCTTGTATTCCGCAAACTACGCAGCTTTCTTTTGCTATAATATTCGCTTCTATCTTCTTATCTTTAGGTATGGTTAATTGCGTGGTTATATCGCCGCGGCCGATATCTTCAATTAAGGCGTGGCGCACGATATAATCTAATTTTTCTTGGTTAAGTTCTGGTTTTGCTTCAGAAAGAAAATATTTACTTAAGCCCATTTTTCACCCCTTTTAGTTTTTCAATTTCGCCGCTTAAAGCATTCAGTTTCTCTTTTTCTCCTTCTACTATTTTCTCCGGAGCTCTTTTTATGAAGTCTTTGTTTACCAACATGGCCTTTTTTGCCTTTATATCTGTTTGGGCCTTATGGATTTTATCTTCTATTTTTTCTCTCTGTTTTTCTATGTCAATTACACCTTTAAGCGGAATCACCAGATGCATGCCTTTTAAGATATTTACAAATTCGCCGGAAGACTGCCGATATTCTTCTGCTATAATTAAGCCTTCCAATCGGGCAAGGTTCTTTATGCAGGCCGAGTTAGATTCTAATAATAACTTAGTATTTTTATTTGATACAAAAATTTTAACGGCGATATTCTGAGTCTGGGAAAGTATATCTAACTCTCTACGCATATTTCTTATGGTAGTAATGACTTCAAATACCTCTGCCATATCCGCCTCTGTTTTTTTATCAATAATCTCGTTCTGTATATGCGGCCAGGGCTGAATCATAATACTAGTTCGCAAGTTCGCAAGTTCGCAAGTTCGCAAGCTAAGCCCCTGCCAGATCTCCTCGGTAATAAAAGGCATAAAAGGATGAATTACTCTTAAGAATTTCTCCAAAACTTTATACATTACTACCTGTGTATTTCTGTACTCTGTACTCTGTACTCTGTTAACTAGAACTGGCTTAACCAGTTCTAAATACCAATCGCAGAATTCATGCCAGAAGAAACTATATAAGGTATTTGCCGCTTCATTAAACTGATAGTTGTTTAAATATTTTTCAACCTCTCCTACGGACGAATAAAATCTGCTTAATATCCAACGGTTAACCAGATTTTCAGCCGTAGGCTGATCCGCCTTCGGCGGAAATTCCTTGATATCTAAATTCATTAGAATAAACCTGGAAGCGTTCCAAATCTTATTGGCAAAATTCCTCCCCTGCTCGAACCTGTCTTTAGAGAGAAAAACATCCTGTCCTTGCGCGGTAATAGATATCAGGCTAAAACGCAGCGCGTCTGTTCCGTATTCGCTGATAATCTCCAGCGGGTCAATACTGTTACCTAGGGATTTAGACATTTTTTTACCTTGGGCATCACGCACTGTCCCATGGATATATACATCTTTAAAAGGTATATTCTTTTGAAATTCTAATCCGGCCATAATCATGCGCGCAACCCAAAAGAAAATAATTTCTGGGGCAGTGACGAGAACGGAAGTGGGATAGAAATAGTCTAAGTCGGTTTTCAGTTTTCGGTTTTCAGTTTTCAGATTATTTTTATCTGACAGCTGACAACTGGCAGCTGACGACTGATTCGGCCAGCCAAATGTGGCAAATGGCCATAGCCAAGAGGAAAACCAAGTATCCAGGACATCCTCATCTTGGTAAATATCGGTTGAACCACATTTAGGACATTTCTCAGGTTTTGTCCTTGAAACAATGATATTTTCTTGCTTATGGCTTATGGCTAATGGCTTATTGTCTTTTTGCGATATGCTATTTGCCATATGCGATATGCAATTCCTACAGTAGTACACCGGCAAACGATGCCCCCACCAGATCTGGCGCGAAATGCACCAATCCTGTATATTTTCCATCCAGTTTAGATATACCTTAGTCCACCGCCGCGGATAAAATTTAATCTTGCCTTTCTTTACAACTTCAATTGCCGGTTTAGCAAGCGGCTTCATCTTCACAAACCACTGCTTGGATAAATATGGCTCAATTATCGTATGACAACGATAACAGTGCCCGGCAGATAATTCATGGGGTTCTATTTTTTGGAGCAACCCCTGCTTTTTAAGGTCTTCTATTATAACTTCTCTTGCCTTAAACCTATCCATGCCTTGATATTTACCAGCGGCCTCATTCATCCGGGCATCAGGACGCATTACATTTATAAACTCCAGATTATGTTTTTTGCCTAAACAATAATCGTTGGGATCATGGCTGGGAGTGACCTTAACCGCTCCGGTGCCGAATTTCATATCCACCATACTATCCGCAATTATCTTTATTTCTCTATTGACTAAAGGTAAAATTAATGTTTTGCCAATAAATTTCTTATATCTTTTATCTTTAGGGTTAACCGCAACCGCGGTATCCCCTAGCATAGTCTCCGGCCGGGTAGTCGCGACTACAATATAGTTCGCGGGTTCGCGGGCCGCCGCCGTGTGGCGGGGTGCCGCCAAAGGCGGCATTCGCGGGTTCGCGGGTTTAAACTGGCCAACATCTTTTAGTGGATACTTAATATAATATAAACTACCCTGCAATACCTGATGCGCTGCTTCTTCATCAGAAAGTGCAGTCTGACAGCGCGGGCACCAATTAATAATGTAACTGCCTTGGTAGATTAATCCTTTTTCATAAAGCAGAACAAAGGCCTCAATGACACTCTTAGAATATTCGTCATCCATAGTAAAGCGTAAACGGGGCCAATCGCAGGAAGCACCTAATTTTTTAAGCTGATGGATTATGGTTGAACCGTATTGTTCTTTCCATTGCCAGACGCATTCAATAAATTTTTCCCGGCCCAGGTCTTGGCGTTTAAGCCCTTCTTTAGCAATAGATTTTTCTACTACATTCTGCGTGGCAATCCCCGCGTGGTCAGTCCCGGGCATCCAAAGTGCCTCTTCGCCTTTCATACGGTGGTAGCGGATAAGAATATCCTGGATAGTATTATTTAAGGCATGGCCCATATGTAAAATTCCGGTTACATTAGGCGGTGGAATGACTATTGTGAAGGGTTTTTTATTAGGGTCGGGTTTGGCAATAAAGAAATTATTTTCTTCCCAAAACTTATACCACTTTTCTTCCGTGTCTTTAGGGCTATATTGCTTAGGAATTTCATCTATCATTTGTTGATGCCTCAGTTACTTTGTCTTTTAGAAGTTTGTATTCAACGCTATCTGCCAATGCCTGCCAGCTCGCCTCAATAATATTTTCCGAGACCCCGATAGTGTTCCATGAATCTTTTTCGTCCTGAGATTGGATTAAAACCCTTACTCTGGCCGCGGTCCCTGCCTTTTCATCTAATACGCGCACTTTAAAGTCTGAAAGATGCATTTTGGAGAGCGTAGGATAAAACTCTTTTAGGGCCTTGCGCAGGGCGTTATCTAACGCATTAATCGGGCCATCTCCCATAGCCACGGTATGTTCTTTTTGCCCCTTTACCCTTAATTTAATGATCGCCTCAGAGGTAATTTTATTACTTACCCCTTTTTCAATAATTACGCGAAAACCTTCAAGCTCAAAAAACTTCTTATATTTCTTTAGCGCGCGCTTCATTAGGATCTCAAAAGAGGCCTCGGCTGCTTCAAAATGATAACCCTGATGCTCTAACTTTTGCACTAATTGCATGATTTTCTTAGTTTTGGGGTCGTCCTTATCTAAACCTAAGGCTAAATCTTTAGCGCGGATAAGGACACTGGTTTTACCTCCTAATTCAGAGACTAAGATTCTACGGTTATTGCCGACTAAAGCCGGCTCAATATGTTCATAAGTTTTGCAATTTTTCATGATTGCATTAATATGCATTCCGCCTTTATGCGCGAAGCTGGACGCGCCCACATATGGCTGGTCGCTCCTCTGCTTCATATTGCTGATTTCGCTGACATAATGCGATAGATGAGTAATTTTTTTTAGATTTTCATCTGTAATACAATCAAAACCCATCTTCAATTTCAAATTAGCGATAATTGGGATTAGGTCCGCGTTACCGCAGCGCTCGCCGATTCCGTTAATTGTCCCCTGCACTATATCTACTCCGGCTTCAACCGCAGCCAGAGAATTAGCTATGGCCATGCCGGCGTCATTATGGCAATGAATACCTAAACTAACCTTGATTTTATCCTTGACTTCAAATACAATTTTCGATATTTCAGAGGTAAGCGTGCCTCCGTTAGTGTCGCATAGGCAGATTGCTTTTGCCCCTGAATCTTGCGCGGCGATTAAGGAATTTACCGCGTATTCAGAATTAGATTTATAAGCATCAAAAAAATGTTCGGCATCATAAAATACGGTTAAGCCGCAAGAAGTGATAAAACTTATCGTATCCTTAATCATATTAATATTTTCATCTAAGCTAACCCTTAAAACATCAGTTACGTGCAGGTTCCAGGTCTTGCCGACAATAGTTATAATTTTAGCGCCGGATTTAATAAGCGATTTAATATTGGAGTCGTTAGCGGCTTCTATTTTTGGCCTGCGAGTCATGCTAAATGCGGCAAGCTGTGAATTTTTAAGCCGTATTTTTGCCATCTTAAGGAAAAATTCCCTATCTTTAGGATTAGCGCCCGGCCATCCACCCTCAATATAGTGTATCCCTAACATATCCAACTCGCTTGCAATACGTATCTTGTCCATTACCGAATAGGAGATGCCTTCGCCTTGCGCGCCGTCGCGTAATGTCGTATCATATATCTTTATCTGCCTCGGGGACGCTCCCCAAAGGGACACTCCCCGATAACTTTTATTATTTTTCTTAGCCATTTTTACCTTTCTGGTATATTCTTCATTAATCTATTCGCACCCCCGCGGCGCGATTGGATGTCTTATTTAGCCAATCCGAAGCTATCGTGCAGCGCACGAACCGCAACCTCGGCAAACTTTTTCTGCACTATACAAGAAATACTGATGTTTGAAGTTGAAATCATTCCAATGTTTATTTTATTCTTGGCTAAGACACCGAACATTTTAGCGGCAACCCCAGGGTGCGATTTCATCCCTACCCCTACTATAGAAACACGCGCTATGTCAGTATCTACTAATATTTCTCCCGCGCCTATATTACGCGCGGCCTTCTTGATTACTTTTAATGCCTTTTTGGCCTCAGTTTTGTTTACGGTAAAAGATATATCTGTTGAACGCAGGTGGCTTACATTCTGCACGATCATATCTACACTCACGCCTTTAGCCGCCAGTTCATTAAAAATCTTAGCGGCTATTCCCGGACGGTCAGGGACATTAGAGACGGTAATTTTTGATTCTCCTTTATTTAATGTTACAGCCGAAACAACAACCTCTTCCATATTTTTAACCTCCTTAATAATCCATGTCCCGGAATCTTTTTCAAAGCTTGAGCGCACATGTATAGGAACGTCAAATTTCTTGGCTACTTCAATGGAACGCGCCTGCATTACCTGGGCGCCCAAAGAGGCCATCTCCAACATTTCATCGTAGGTAATCAAACCTATTTTCTTCGCTTTTGGTTCAATCTTGGGGTCAGTAGTATAAATTCCTTTAACGTCCGTATAGATTTCGCATTCATCAGCTTTTAATTCTTTAGCTAAGGCAACCGCGGTTAAATCTGAGCCTCCGCGGCCTAGCGTTGTAATATCCTGGTCTAAGGTTACTCCCTGAAAGCCCGCGACGATGACAATCTTATTTGCCTTAAGCGCTTCCTTAATTTTATCCGTATTGATTCTAATAATTCGCGCCCGGGTGTGGGCTGAATCAGTAATGATGCCGACTTGAGCGCCGGTAAATGATATCGCCTCGTATCCTAATTTATGAATTGCCATAGCCAAGAGGGCTACGGATATTTGCTCCCCGGTTGATAAAAGCATATCCATTTCGCGCTCTGAGGGATTAGTATTTATTTTATTCGCCAATTCAATTAATTTATCGGTAGTATTTCCTAACGCAGAAACTACTACTACAATGCTTGCGCCTTTTTTCTTGCAGCCGGCTATCCTAGAAGCTGCATTTTGTATGCGTAGAACATTAGCCACGGATGAACCGCCGAATTTCTGAACGATTAACTTTTTACCCATGTTTTTTTCTCTCTAATATTTTAGTTATGGTATCAAAAGACATAAAACCGGCTAATGAGAGTAAAATTATGCTAATAACAAAAAGCAATATGTCCTTCTGTTTGGCATACTGCATCGCTTGAAAAACAAGCGCGCCTACCGCTGTAACTAACATAAAGAATGCCGGTCCTAGGACTATTTTTGCCGGTTTATTTTTAGCGATAAGCCAAGAGCCTAAAACAAACAAAGCCAGCGCCGCGACTAACTGATTAGAGGCGCCGAATGCCGGCCAAATCCTATTCCATTGCCCGCTTAAGGCCAAGGCCAAAGATAAAGATACAATAATTAAGGTAGAGAGATACCTGTTTTTTATACCAAAGAGCTCTTCGGTAAGATACCTCGATATTCTTGTAGCTGTATCTAAAGTTGTAAGTATGAATGCATTCAGTATGGTTACAGCGATAAACGGGCCATAATCGCCCAATACATCCTTAGTTATTAACCCAAAACCCCTGCTAAAAATTCCTATGGGCCCTGCGTTCTTTAACTCTGATGTAAAATTATCCCCCGGTTTAAAAATAATAGCTATCGCTATGATTACCAATACCGCAAGCACCCCCTCGGTGAGCATCCCGCCATAACTAATTCTTTTGGCGTGGCCTTCATTAGCGATTTGCCTGGAAGTAGTTCCGCTGGCTATTAAAGAATGAAATCCTGAGACCGCTCCGCAGGCAACCGTAACAAAAAGCATAGGCCATAGATAATTATCTCCTGCTGTCCACTTAATATAGTATGGCATAGTTATCGTTGGCCGGCTGATTACTAACCCTAAATATCCTACGCCAATACCAAAGAACAAAAGAAAACTAGAGAGGTAATCCCGTGGCTGCAACAGTATATTTACCGGCACGATAGAGGCAATATAACAATATGCCAAGAGGATTATCAGCCAAAGGACAATACTTAAATTTATGGGTATACTCATTCCGGCCAATATTAACCCTAATAAAGAAACTAAGCCAAATATAGTAGCAATTACGTTATTAACCCTTAACGCATAAAGAAAATACCCTACGAGAAGAGCTACTGGTATAAGGCCTAAAGAAGGCAGGCATATTTTCGGTTCCTTTACAAAGGTATCCGCGCAGAGATAGGCAAATACGGAAATTACTAAAATCAGGGTGAACCAAACAAACAAGGAAAATATTACTTTCGCTCTTTTTGATATTACCGCGCCCGCGATATCGGCGATAGAATTGCCGCCTTCTCTTACTGAGATTATCAAAGAGCCAAAATCGTGCACTCCTCCAATAAAGACCGAGCCTATGATTACCCAAAGCAATGCCGGAAGCCAACCCCAGAGCATTACCGCGATTACCGGCCCGATAATCGGGCCCGCTCCGGCAATAGAGGAAAAATGATGCCCGAATAAAACTAACCAATTTCTCGCCGGGATATAATCTACGTGGTCAGATTTGGTATATGCCGGGGTAGGCCTTTTAGGGTCAATCTGCCAAAGTGTTTCTAATTTCTTGGCATAAAACCTGTATGCCCAGAAAAAACTCACAAATGCTATAGTAACAATAATAAGGGAATTCATAAAAACGCAGCAAACATTTATTATTCTCCTGGTATAATCTTCAGGTATAATTATGGATTATACCTGAAGCTCTAGTAGAGTAGAGCAGTGGCGCACAGCCGAATTGTGTTTCCACCGCCCCCTCATCAAACCGTGCGTGAGGTTTTCCCTCACACGGCTTTCCGATAACCACTCGTCTAAAGGTATTCGCTACCTTTCGC
>Ga0210017_1000861_pt1 | contig 26436 bp, 28 predicted proteins | sample CryGeyCG2014_020_FD_183966 | JGI IMG/M metagenome (GOLD analysis project Ga0210017, IMG submission 183966) | Groundwater microbial communities from aquifer - Crystal Geyser CG08_land_8/20/14_0.20 (SPAdes) (version 2) | ecosystem: Environmental > Aquatic > Deep subsurface > Groundwater | place... | reverse complement strand
TTTAGCATTATTCAATGCCTGACCGAGTCTGGCCATTTGTTGCTTTGGCGCGTTCAAAATTCGCCAGAATGAGGGGAGGGTACAGAAAATCACAAGAAATGATGCGAACGCTGCCGGGAAATGAAACCGTGAAAAGCGGTCAATCAACTACATCATGCACAAGCCGCGACGGATGCCGGAGACACCGCTTTAAGAACACGGGAAAAAGCACAGCAAACACACGGTTGGCAGCCCGCCCGCCTGTGCGGGCTGTCTACTTCTGTTTGTCCGGTGTTTTGCTGTCTGCCTGATCGCTCTCTTTTTGCCATTTTGCGTAACAGTCCAACCCGCAGAAATGTGCAACATAATCAGATGCTTCAGGAATTTTAGCTTCAGAAAGTGGCACTTCCTTGCGGCAAATATCACATGCGACTGTTTCGACTTCAGGCAACTTTTTATCCTTATTCATCACGCACTCCCTAGTGTTGTTAAATACCTGCGCAGCTTATCGGGGAATAATGGAAGGTGCAAGCAACTTGCAAGGCTCTGCGCACCCTCAAACCAGTTCTCCCCACAAATCATGCGTATCGGAATCGGTAATTCTGACTTCCACCCTGTCGCCCACGTTCAGATGTTGACCGTCGTTGATGTACACCTGACCGTCAATTTCCGGCGCATCGGCGAAACTACGCGCAATCGCGCCTTCTTCGTCCACCTCATCCACCAGCACGGTCAGCGTCTTGCCAATTTTTAGCTTGAGCTTTTCTTCGCTGATTTCTTCCTGCAACCACATCAGGCGCGCCAGGCGTTCTTCCTGCACTTCGGGCGGCACAGGATCGGGCAATTCGTTGGCGACCGCGCCCTCCACCGGCGAATAGATGAACGCACCGACCCGATCGAGTTGCGCTTCTTCAATAAAATCAAGCAGTTCCTCGAACTCTTCTTCGGTCTCGCCGGGGAAGCCGACGATAAAGGTGCTGCGCAAGGTGAGTTCAGGGCAGATTTCGCGCCATTGTTTGATGCGCGCCAGCACATTCTCGCTGCTGCCGGGGCGCTTCATCAGCTTCAAAATGCGCTGATTGGCGTGCTGGAACGGTATATCCAGATAAGGCAAAATTTTACCTTGCGCCATCAACGGGATCACTTCGTCCACATGCGGGTAAGGATAGACGTAATGCAGCCGCACCCATACCCCCAGACTGCCGAGTGCTGCGGCCAGCTCGGTCATGCGCGTCCTGAGCGGTCTGCCGCCCCAGAAGCCGGTGCGGTATTTCACGTCCACGCCGTAGGCGCTGGTGTCCTGCGAGATAACCAGCAATTCCTTAACGCCGGAATCCACCAGACTCTGGGCTTCCGCCATCACTTCACCCACTGGACGGCTGACCAGATCGCCGCGCAGGCTGGGGATAATGCAGAAGGTACAGCGATGGTTGCAGCCTTCGGAAATTTTCAGGTAGGCGTAATGCTTCGGCGTTAAGCGGATGCCTTGCGGGGGAACCAGGTCGGTATAGGGATCGTGCGGTTTGGGCAGATAGTGATGCACCGCCTCCATCACTTCGTCGGTCTGGTGCGGGCCGGTCACGGCGAGCACCTTGGGATGGGCATCCTTGACCACATCGCCCTTCGCGCCCAGGCAACCGGTAACGATCACACGGCCATTTTCCGCCAGCGCCTCGCCAATGGCATCAAGTGACTCTTCCACCGCGCTGTCTATGAAACCGCAGGTATTGACCACCACCAGATCGGCATCCTGATAGGTATCGGAAATCAGATAGCCCTCGGCGCGTAAACGGGTGAGGATGTGCTCGGAATCCACAGTCGCCTTGGGGCAACCCAGTGATACGAAACCGACTTTGGGCACAGGATTGTTCATTCTATAACTTTCTAAATTAAATCAAATAGTTACAACAAGATTAACCAGGAATATGGAGGACACGCCCGCCATGATCAACAACACTTGCTCCAGCGTGTCGCGCAAACGGGTACGTTGATGCAAACCGGGAATCAAATCGGCTACGGCAACATAAATCATGCTGGCTGCTGCCAGCGCCAACAGCGTCGGCACGACATGCTGCACGGACTGCAAGGCGAAATACGCCAGCACGCCGCCGATCAGGGTGGACACGCTGGACAACAGATTCAGCGTCAAGGCTTGCGCACGGCTGTAGCCGGAATGCAGCAGAATCATAAAGTCGCCAACTTCCTGGGGAATTTCGTGGGCGATGATCGCCAGCGCGGTGACCATCCCTAACTGAATATCGGTCATAAAAGCGGCGGCGATAATGACCCCATCCACAAAATTATGAAACGTGTCGCCGACCATAATCATGGTGCCGCTGCGGCCATGTGCGTGGGGTACGGGCGCAGCAACGCTTTCAGGCGGCTCATGTACTTCGCAATGTTCGTGATGACAATGCCGCCACAACAGCAGCTTTTCGAGGGTAAAAAACAGCAGAATACCCGCCAGCACCGTGCCGCTCAGCACCGCCGGATTGGTCGTCAGCTTGATCGCCTCAGGCAAAATATCCAAAAATACCGCGCCCAGCAACGCGCCTATCGCATAGCTCACCAGCGCATTCACCCAATGCGCACGCGCGTTCAGCGCGAACACTGCGGCACACAGCACACTCAGCGCGCCACCGGCAAAGCTGGCCGCAACAATCCACAGCAATACGGTCATGGGAGCCATTCAAATATTCAAGGGCGCGGATTATAACGGATTGCACCGAGCTTCGGATTGCGTTGGCATGCGTTGGCATAAAACCCGCATGGTCTCGCCTGCATGTTAGCACTCACGCCTGTTTTTCTTGTATTGTCTATGCTCATGACCACACTATTGCAATTCACCCCCCTCGAAGCCCGTGTGCTGGGCGTACTCATCGAAAAAGAAAAAACCGTCCCCGACAGCTACCCGCTATCGGCCAACGCCCTGACGCTGGGATGCAACCAGAAAACCGCCCGCGATCCCGTCATGTCAGCCAGAGATGCCGAGGTAATCAGCGCCATTGAAGGGCTGAAAGCACACTCGCTGATCGTCGAATCCAGCGGCGGGCGCGTGATGCGCTATGCCCACAATGCGCGACGCGCATTGAAATTGCCGGAACAATCGGTCGCCCTGCTGGCGATGCTGATGCTGCGCGGCGCGCAGACGGCGGGAGAATTACGCCTCAACTGCGACCGCCTGCACCCCTTCGGCGACATTTCCTCGGTGGACGCATTCCTCGAAGAGCTTGCCGCAGCCGAAACACCCTGGGTCGTCAAACTCGCTAAAGCCCCCGGCTCGCGCGAACACCGCTGGGCACACCTGCTGTGCGGGGCGGTAGATAGTGAAACACTGAATATCGCCTCAAACGCCAGCCCCCCGCATAGCCAATCCGATGAAGTCGCCAGCTTGAAAGCCGAGGTGGCGACACTGAATAAAGAAGTAGCGAGCCTGCGTGCGATTATGGAAAAAATACAGGCACAACTGGGGATCTAATGAATTGAAATTAACTTAATAAATTCAATATGTTACATAACCAACCCCCAGCAACACGACCGCTTGTTTATTGGCTCGCAAAAACACCTGACTGCGCAGTTGGTTCCCCGCATTGGAAAAAGACACCCCATGGAAAAACGCTTCGAATACTTCGCTCATCTTGCCGTCATGTTTATTCTGGTGGCGGGCTGCTTTCTGGTTCTACGGCCATTCCTCGCGGCGATCATGTTAGCCACCGTGGTGTGCGTCTCGACCTAGCCTGTTTATCGCTGGTTAGTGCGCAAAATGCGGGGCAGTCTAACCTTCGCCGCGCTGACCATGACGCTCTCACTGGCACTGCTGCTCATCTTGCCGCTGGCACTGACCGCATACAGCCTGGCCGACAACATTACCGCGCTATATGACGGGATCAAACAGGCCATTGATGCCGGATACATAGAACCCCCTGGCTGGCTGGGCAAGATACCGATAATCGGCGAATCACTCGATAACTATTGGCAGTTGCTTGCCTCCAGCCGGGCAGAAATGCGGGCTCTGGCAGAACGCTTGCTGGCACCCAGCAAAGATTTTCTGCTGGCGGGTGGCATCCTGCTGGGGCAAGGCGTATTGCAAATGAGTCTGGCCGCTTTCGTCTGCTTTTTCTTCTATCGTGATGGTGAAGCACTGATACGTTTTATCAACGTAGCAATGGATCGAATAGTCGGCACTTCCGCCGCGAAGGTGCTAGACACCATCAGCAATACCGTGCAGGGAGTCATGTACGGGCTACTGGGTACCGGTCTGGCGCAGGGTTTAGTGGCAACCATCGGTTTCGCCATTGCCGGCGTGCCAGCCGCACTGCTGCTAGGATTCACCACTTTTCTGTTTTCCCTGATCCCCATCGGACCGCCTTTAATTTGGGGGAGTGCTGCCCTCTGGCTGTTCTATACCAGTAGCACGGGATGGGGGATATTCATGCTGCTGTGGGGATTTTTCCTGATCAGCGGCGTAGACAACGTGGTCAAACCCCTGCTGATCAGCCGCAGCAGCAACCTGCCCTTTATGCTGATTTTGTTCGGTGTAACAGGAGGGGTAATCGCCTTTGGCTTCGTCGGCGTTTTCATCGGTCCCACCCTGCTGGCCGTCGGATTCAGCCTGATTCAGGAGTGGCAGACCCGCGCCAGCAAGGCTTGAAAAAAACCGGCATCATTTCAGGCTTGGGATAATCGCGAGCGGCTTAAACCCATTAACCGCTTATTCCAGCCAGATAAACGTGCCTTGTCGTCCGGTGATACCGTCGCGGCGGTAGGAGAAGAACTGTTCGGGTTCGCTGTAGGTGCAGCGATCTCCGCCATAAATTTCGGTGATACCCAGCGCGCGCAGTCGTAACCTCGCCAGCGCGTAGAGGTCGGCCAGATATTTGCTACCCTCTCCTGATCCCTGCGCGGGTACAGGCGTAAAGGCGGCAGTGGCTTCCGGGTCGGCGGCGACGAATTCCGCACGGACTTCTGCGCCGACTTCAAAGGCGGCCTGACTAATCGCGGGTCCTAGCCAGGCCAGCATCGTTGACGGAGGTACGCCCATGGCGCTGACCGCAGCCTCGATGACACCTGCCGCCAACCCCTTCCATCCGGCATGTACCGCGCCGACCACGCTGCCCGCTTTGTCGCACAACAACACGGGCAGGCAATCCGCCGTCATCACCACGCAAACCGAACTGCCGCGCCGCGCGATGCAGGCATCGGCCACCGTGCGACAGCTTGCCCAATCGGCATCCGCCACCGCTGTGCCATGCACCTGTTCCAGCCACACCGGCTCACTGGGCAACAAGGTGTTGAGCGAGTGGCGGTTGCGCGCCACCGCCAGCGGCGCATCACCGACATGCTGGCCCAGGTTAAGGCTGGTATAAGGAGCAAGACTGACTCCGCCCCGCCGCGTGGTCTGCAACGCCCTGACATGCGCGGGGGCTGGCCAGTCGGGAATAAAACAGTCATTGCGCATATTCACCGCCCTCTCCCCTCTTACGCCTGCGAGAGGGGGGTAATGGCCGCTCGGATTTGTTGCAGCAACCGCCGCATATCCTCGGGCATCGCTACCTGCCATTCCATCCGCTCGCCGCTGACCGGATGATCCAGCGCAAGCTGGGTGGCGTGCAATGCCTGACGCGGGAATTGGGTCAGCAGGTCGCGCAACTCCATCACGCATTTCTGCGCACCGCTGCGGTACACGCTGTCGCCGACCAGCGGATGCTTGAGGTAAGTCAAATGCACGCGTATCTGGTGGGTACGCCCGGTCTCCAGGCTGCAACGCAGCAGCGTACAACTGGGAAAGGCAGCTTCAATTTTGTAATGCGTCAGCGCAGGTTTACCGGTTTCAATCACTGCCATTTTGACGCGTTGCGAAGGATGGCGGCCTATCGGCTCATCCACATAGCCGCCGTGTCGCAACTCGCCATGCACCAAGGCGATGTATTCGCGTTTGACACTGCGCGCTTGCAACTGGCGCACCAGATGGGTTTGTGCGACCAGCGTCTTGGCCACCACCAGCAAACCGCTGGTATCTTTGTCAAGGCGATGCACAATGCCGGCGCGCGGCACTTCTGCCAGTTGCGGCGCATGGTGCAGCAGCGCGTTCAACAGCGTGCCTTGCCAGTTGCCACTGCCGGGGTGTACCACCAGTCCCACCGGTTTGTTGATGACCAATAAGGTGTCGTCTTCGTAAACAATGTCGAGCGGAATATCTTCTGCCAGATAGGGCTGCTCGGCAGGATGCATCTGCGGCAACACTTCCAGCTTTTCGCCGCCCCATACTTTGGCTTTGGAAAGGGCGGGCGCTCCCTCCAGCAAAACTTGCTGTTGGGCGACCCATTCCTGGAGGCGGCTGCGCGAATATTCGGGCAACAATTTGGCCAACGCCTGATCGAGGCGCAGACCGGCACAATCGGATGGCACAACAAAATGGATTACATCGTCGGCGGGCGTGTTTGCGTTATAATCGCGCAAATTTTTTTCGGGTTCTGTCATGCGCCACATTTTAGCCGTATTTCTGCTGCTTACGTTAACTGCTTGTAGCTTGTTTACCCCCTTACCGGACGGTACGGAGCAAACGGTACAACTCCCAGCCGCCGAACTCTACCGTCAGGCCAAGGCTGAATTGGACGATGGCAACTACAGCAGCGCAATTAAACTTTATGAAACGCTCCAGTCGCGCTACCCATACGGACGCTACGCGCAACAGTCCATGCTGGAAATGGCCTATGCCTATTACCGCACGGACGAACCTGATCCGGCGATTGCCACAGCGAACCGTTTTATCAAGCAATTTCCGAACAACCCGCATGTTGACTACGCCTACTATGTCAAGGGTCTGGCTAATTTCAAGGGTGAAATGAGCGTGCTGGCCACGATTGGCGGACAAGACCCAACCGAACGTGACCCGCAGGGGCCAAAAGATGCTTTCAACGCTTTCAATGAGCTGGTAACCCGCTTCCCTGGCAGCAAATACACGCCCGACACCAGGATTCGCATGCGCTATCTGGTCAACACCCTCGCTAAACATGAACTGCATATTGCCCGATACTATCTGCGCCGTGGCGCACACATCGCCGCAGTAAACCGTGCGCAAGGCATCCTCTCACAGTACCCGAACAGTTCTTCAACCCACGAGGCACTGGCAGTCATGGTGCAAGGTTACGATGCGATGGGGATGACCGAACTGCGCGACGATGCACGACGTGTTCTGGCGAACAATTCCGCAGCTGCTGTGTCGAGCGACTCCGATTTGAGCAAACCCTCCTGGTGGCAATTCTGGAAATGAAATTCTGTTCCGCATGTGGGGCCGCCGTAGCGCTGCGCATCCCTGATGACGACAGTCGCCCCCGGCACGTCTGCACCGCCTGCGGCACGATCCATTACCAGAACCCCAACATGGTGATAGGTTCTCTCCCCGAATGGAAAGACAAAATACTGCTGTGCCGCCGCGCTATCGAGCCTCGCCTCGGCCTGTGGACCTTGCCCGGCGGCTTTATGGAGAATGGCGAAAGCACGACACAAGCGGCGATTCGCGAGACACTCGAAGAAGCCAACGCGCGCATCGAAATCGGCGAGCTGTATTCGATGTATAGCCTGCCCTATATCAATCAGGTACACCTGCTGTTCCGCGCCCGGCTGCTCGACCTCGATTTCAGTCCCGGCATCGAAAGCCTGGAAGTCAGGCTCTTTGGCGAAGCCGAAATCCCCTGGGATGAAATCGCCTTCCGCCCGATACGTTTCAGCCTGGAACATTTCTTTGCCGAACGTAAACAAGGCCAATTTAACCTGCATGTAGGCGAACTGCCTCCCACCGCATATCCCATTTAACGTAAAACTCGCGCAGCGATTCGTTTGCCTCCTCGCCCGCTTGCGGGAGAGGATTGAGGAGAGGGGAACGGGCATGAAGAGTTTCATCATCAGGGGTGGTGACTTTTCCATGTCCGTTAGAGAGCTTTGCCGAAACAGCCGCAAACCCTATATAATCCCGCACAACTTACTGCGTCGAGACACAACATGAACCCCATCCGCACCCTCCTGATAGTCGCAGCCATTTCACTGACGGGCTGCGCCGCAACGCATACGAATAACCCCGCCGATCCATTCGAGTCATTCAACCGTGGCGTGTATCAGTTCAATGACAGCGTGGATAAAGTCGTTACCAAACCGCTGGCAAAAGGCTACAACGCCGTGGTACCCGCATTTGGCAAACAGTTGGTAAGCAATTTTTTCTCCAATCTTGACGATGTGATCGTTACCGCCAATGACTTGCTGCAATTCAAATTTGCCCAGGCGGTATCGGACGGTTCGCGCTTCTTGATTAACTCGACCTTCGGCGTGGTCGGCCTGCTGGATATCGCGTCCAGACTGGAAAAACACAACGAAGATTTTGGTCAAACCATGGGATATTGGGGCGTGCAGAGCGGACCCTACCTGATGCTGCCGATACTGGGACCCAGTTCAGTCCGCGATGGGGTTGGCAGTCTCGGTGACGGGCAAGTCAGCCTGATCAGCAATACCTCACATGTCCGCACGCGCAACCAGATGTACCTGACCAAAGGCATCAATCGCCGCGCTCATCTGTTGACTGAAGAAACCGTGCTGGACGGTGCCATGATAGACCGCTACTCCTTCATCCGTGACGCTTACCTGCAACGGCGTCAGAGTTTGGTGTACGACGGCAACCCACCACAGCAAAGCGATGACGACGAAGACACGAATTTTGAATATCAACCTGAGACACCCGCACCCGCCGCGCCTGCGCCGGAGCCCGCCCCGGCAAAACCCACGAGTAAAAATACCGGCGATACTAACGTTGCGCCCGTTACCGCATCGCAGCCCGCCCCCGGATTGGCAGTACCTGTGGCAATCAACACCAGCCAGAATATACAATCGAATGTTTACGAGGCTGGGGTTTACAAGATTTGGCTGGCGCAACACTGACTACCCGCAATTTGTCACCGGCCTTCAGGCCGGTGGCTTTAAGCGGGGAGGGGTTTGCATTCCCTCCCCCTACGCACCCTTAAACCCCGCACTAAAGGGCGGGGGGCTTGTTCCGGCCTGAGCCCGCTAGGGGCTTGCCAGCCAACATGTCGCCTGACGGCTCGTGTTGCTGAATGCAAGGCAGGGGTTTCAAACCGATAAGAAATGAGGATAAACCAAACAATGCTCGCAAAAAGGCCAGGGTTATTAACCTGGCCTTTTTGTTGCTTAAAGGATAATTTTCTGAAATTCTCGGCAAATCTGTGTAATCTTCGTACCTGCTAAATGGATTGAACGAGTTTTTCCATTCCACTACGGATAAAGCCATTGATCCTGGGAAAAACTGTTGGAATGGACGTGGGTACGAATTTATTCGTACATTCATCGCGTTATGTGCGAATAAATTCGCACCCACAAACCCTGTTTAACCTCATGAAATTATTGGTAAACTTCAGTTAACTGCCGGATTCAGGTTGATGGAACGTGTCACCAAAAAATTATCAGAACAACGAACCGCCCGACTGGTTATAGAACCGGCTGGGAGGCCTCGGCTTCCCGGCGACACATCAAGTATCGAAAACGCCTCGTCCATTAGAGTGAGTTGTACCGGGGCTTGGGTCATGCAGGAAATCGAGCAACTCAACCAACAGCTAAAACTGACAGTCTGGCTAGCTAACGGCAACCTGATCTTCGACTGCACGGCACTTACTGCGCTGGACACGACTGGTGCATGGTTGTTGCAGCAGACCATCCAATCCCTACAGCAGCACGGACACGCGGTCACGCTAAATGGGCTAAAACCGGAATTCCACACCTTGCTGCAACTCGTCAGTTACAGCGTAAACACGCCGAACACGCCTGCCCCACCCCAGCCGAATCTGCTCACTCGCATCGGTCGGCGTGCCTGGTACAGCATGATTCGTGTATCGGAAATGCTGGTATTTATCGGCGAAACCGCCATCGTATTGTGGCATTCCCTGCTCCAGCCGCGCCGCATCCGCTGGCGCGCCATCTTGCACAATCTGCAATCAGCGGGATTTGAAGCCCTGCCGATTGTCGGGCTGCTGTCTTTTTTGATGGGCTTGGTGATTTCCTACCAGGGCGCTGACCAGTTGCAACGTTTCGGAGCGAATATCTTCATCGCCGATCTGGTGGGGCTTTCCATGCTGCGCGAACTCTCCCCGCTGTTGACCGCCATCATCGTCGCCGGGCGCTCCGGTTCCGCCTACGCCGCACAGATCGGCACGATGAAAGTTACCGAGGAAATAGATGCGCTGCGCACCATCGGTGTCGGTCCGACCGAGTTGCTGGTGATACCCAAGTTGCTGGCGCTGGTCATCGCCCTGCCGCTGCTCACGGTGTATGCCGATGTCGCCGGACTATTCGGCGGCATGATCATGGCGAGTTCAAAACTGGATGTCAGCTTTACCGTTTTTCTGGATCGCCTCACCGATGCGGTCAGCCTGTCATCCTTTCTGACGGGTGTCGGCAAAGCGCCAGTATTTGCCGCCATCATCGCGCTGGTCGGCTGTCATCAGGGCTTTCAGGTCACCGGCAGCGCCGACAGTGTCGGGCGGCAAACCACCGTGAGCGTGGTTCACTCCATTTTTCTGGTGATCTTGGCAGATGCCATTTTTTCCATAATATTCAACTGGTTGAAAATATGAGTCCGCCATCTGCCCAAGCCGTCATAGACATCCGCAACCTGTATAGCCGGTTCGGACAGAATGTGGTGCATGACGATATCAGCCTGACCGTGCAACCCCGGGAGATTTTCGCGCTGGTGGGGGGCAGCGGCTGTGGCAAGTCCACGCTGCTGCGCACCATCCTGCTGCTGCAAAAACCGCTGTCGGGTTCGATCAAGGTATTCGGGCGGGAGGTGATCGGCCTGAACGACGAACAAGCCCTGCCCCTGCGCCGCCGCTTCGGGGTGATGTTCGAGCGCGGCGCGCTGTTCAGTTCCATGACGGTCGCCGAAAATGTCGGCATGGTGTTGCGTGAACACACGCAACTCGGCCCAGAGTTAATCGCCAAGGTCGCCGCGCTGAAAATCGCGCTGACCGGTTTACCCGCCGATGCGGGCGGCAAATATCCCAGCGAACTGAGCGGTGGAATGCGCAAACGCGCGGCTCTGGCACGCGCCATCGCGCTCGACCCGGAACTGCTTTTTCTCGACGAACCCACCGCCGGCCTCGATCCGCTCAGCGCCAGCGGCATAGACGAACTGGTGAAGGGCTTGCGCGATGCGCTGGGATTGACCATTATGCTGGTCACGCATGATCTCGACCTGCTGTGGCGAGTGGCAGACCGGGTCGCCGTGCTGGGTGAGGGGCATATTCTGGGCGTAGGTACGATGACGGAGCTATCAAAGATGGAACACCCGATCATCCGGGAATACTTTTACGGACCGCGCGGACGGGCGGCGAGCGAACAGGCAGAGGAAGCGTCTAGGCAATGGAAGAGAAAGTAAATTTTGCAGTGGTCGGCGTTTTTGTCTTGCTGCTGGGTGCTGCCCTGATAGGCGGTGTACTGTGGTTTTCCAGCGGAAAATCCTACAACCAGGTTTATGACATTTACCAGACTTACATGAGCGAATCCGTTTCCGGCCTCAACCTCAATGCGCCCGTGCGTTACCGGGGAGTCGAGGTGGGACAGGTGCAGGAAATCAGGCTCGCACCGGGCAATGTCGAGCAAGTGCAACTGACCCTGGGCATCCTGCGCGGCACACCCATCAAGGCGGACACGATAGCCTTGCTCCAGACGCACGGCTTGACCGGCATTACCTTTGTCGAACTGAGCGGCGGCAGTCACGATGGCCTCACGCTGCAAGCCAAGGAAGGCGAGCGATACCCCATCATTCAATCCGGTCCCTCGCTCATCACCCGACTGGATACTTCAGTCACCGCCTTGCTCGGCAATCTCAACCGCACCAGCCAAAACATCAACACCTTGCTGGATGCAGATAACCGCAAAGCGATTAAAAACACCTTAAAAGATGTCGAATCCCTGTCTCACACATTGGCGGCACGGCAGGCAGAAATTGATTCCAGCCTGAAAAATGCGGCGCAAACGCTGGACCATACGGCGCGCTTCAGCGGCGAACTGCCCCAACTCGCGCAGCGCATCCAACACAGCACAGCAACGTTTGACCGCATGTCAGACGAGCTGACGCGGGCAGCCACCAGCACCCGCACCGCAATGGATGGCACCCGGCAATTCACCAGCGAAACACTCCCGGAAATTCACCAACTGGTGCTCGAATTGCACGATTTGACCCAGTCCTTGCAACGCGTCAGCGGAGAATTGGAACAGAATCCAAGCGCCTTGCTGTATGGCAAATCCGCTGCCAAACGCGGCCCCGGAGAATGAACATGAAGCATGGAGAATCAACATGAAGATGGCTCTGTCTTGCTGGATGACTTTCGCAATCGCCCTGCTGCTGGGGGGGTGCAGCGCCTTGCAGCCGCCCAAGGTGGCAAACACCCATTTCTACACGCTGGATGCAATCTCCGCCATTAACCCCGTCCAACAAAAAATTCCACAGGTACTGGCGATCAGTATGCCGGGCGCACGACCGGGCTTTGACACCCCGCAAATCGCCTATCAGCGCCAGCCGCTGGAACTGGAATATTTCGCTACCCAGCGCTGGGTGGATACACCCGCCAAGATGTTAAGACCGTTATTGGTACAAACGCTTGAACCCGTTTTTCAGGCGGTTATAGCGGCTCCTGGCAGTATTCATGCCGACCTCAGGCTGGATACCGAGCTGATCCGGCTGCAACAAGACTTCTCGCTTCAGCCCAGCCTGATACACCTTATGCTTCGTGTGCAGTTAATTGATTTAAAAGATAAAAATGTTATATCCACCAAGCTGTTCGACGTAACTGAAACGGCGGCTTCCGAAGATGCTTACGGCGGAGTGGTCGCAGCCAACCGTGCCTTGCTGCGGGTGTTGGAACAATTGCCGGAATTTTGCCGAAAAGCGTCTTCCCGCCAATGAAAAAGCGCGCCAACGGGGTGTAATATACCGCTGCATCAGTTGGTTTATTGGCTATTTAACTCAATATTTCAGGAGAATTATCATGGACAACAAGACAGACAACACGCACAACATTGCCGCACTGGAATCCGAAGTACGCGCTGCCGTCGAGCAGGGGCATGACGTGCAGGAAACGGTACGCCAGCTGACGTTGCGCAAGATCAGCGCACGCTCGCTGGACATCGAATCCCTGCGCCAGATCACCCTTGCGGTGGTGCGTGGCGCACGCGCCGGGGCGCAGAAGGAATTAAGTCAATCGGCGGCACAGGCCAGCATTGCCAAAGCCCAGCTCAAACAGGCTATCACCGGACTGGATGTCGCGCTGGCACAGTTCGCCGAAGCCACCAAACTTGCTTTGCAAGAAGCCGCCGGACGGGCGCAACGCTATTCCAGCGAAGACCTCTCCCGCACCCGCGCCGACCTTGAAACACTGGAAACAATCTTTCTGGAAACGCTGCAAGCCTCGGCATCCAGCAGTAAGGACGCGGCGGGGGATATTCTGCATGACCTTGCCGCCCATAGCCGCACCCATGGTTCCGCCGTGGGCGCGCAACTGCAAGAAACGCTGTCCGTCATCACCCACCAATTGGCGACGACGGGACGCAGCCAGGTTGCAGCAGGGCTGCATTTGGCGAAAGCCACGTCTGATCTAGTGCGCCAGATTGCCGCCGGGGTACTCACTGGCCTTGCCGACCATGTCACGCCAGGCTCATCAAAAGAAAAGGAAAACTGATGCTTTGGCAGGCCATGATGGCAGTGCGAGACATTTCGCGTCTACATGACATTGCCAGCATCCTGATACGCTACGGCTTTGGCGACATCCTGAGCCGCATGGGACTGTCCAATGCGCTGGAAAAAGCTGGCAAGGCGCTACACCACAGTGATGCAGAGGAATACGCTCACCTTGCGCCGCCTGTCAGGGTGCGCCGTGCGCTGGAAGAAATGGGGCCGACTTTCGTCAAACTTGGCCAGGTACTCGCCACTCGGGTGGATTTGTTTGAACCGGAGTGGATTGCCGAATTCAGCAAACTCCAGGACAGCGCCCCCCCGGTTCCTTACGCTGCCGTGCATCAGCAACTCTGCGAGGACTTGGGCGCACCGCCCGAAGAAATATTCGCCGCATTCAATCCAGAACCCATCGCGGCAGCCTCCATTGCACAGGTTTACCGCGCCCGACTCACGGACGGCAGCGAAGTTGTGGTCAAAGTGCGTCGCCCCGGCATCCGTCCTATCATCGAATCCGATTTGCGCTGGCTGGTGCGACTGTCTGAACTTGCCGAAACGGAAAACCCCGAATTACGCAGCTTCTGTCCGCAGCAAGTAATCAGCCAGTTTGCCCAGTCGCTGCGCCGCGAACTCAATTTTTCTGTCGAATGCCGCAATGCCGAACATATCGCGGAAAATTTTGCCCATTATTCCGATGAAGATCAGCCAGGCAGCCTGCCCCCCGACTTGCTCCCTGCCCCACCCATCATCGTCATCCCGCACGTTTATTGGCAGTGGACGGGCGAGCGGGTGTGCGTTCAGGAATATATAGACGGCATTCCGGGGCGCAAACTTCAGGACGTTGACAAGGCCGGGCTGAATCGCAAAATCCTCGCCCGGCGCGGCTCGCGTGCCGTGTTGAAAATGATTGTCGAGGACGGTTTTTTTCACGCTGACCCGCACCCCGGCAACGTATTCTATTTACCCGGCAACCGCATCGCCTTCATTGACTTTGGCATGGTAGGCAGGCTGACCGAGGCGCGCCGCGAACAAATGATCAGCCTGTTGCTGGGGCTGGTTAAACACGAGTCCAAACGGGTACTCGATGTGATGCTCGACTGGACAGGCGACAGTGTGACGGACGAGGCTGGCCTGCAACTGGAGCTTCAGACCTTCGTTGACCAATACCACGGCTTGCCGCTCAAACAACTCAGCCTGGGCAACATGCTCTCCGACATGGTAGCCATTCTGCGCCAACACAGGTTGCTCCTGCCCGCCGATCTGGCGCTGCTAGTCAAATCCTTCATATCGCTGGAAGGCATGGGGCGTGAACTCGACCCGGATTTTGACATCGCCAGCGAGGCGATGCCCATGCTGGAACAGGCATTGCGCACACGTTACTCCCCCTCGGCAATCCTCAAACGCGGTGGGCGCTCGCTCGGCGAAGCCTTGTCACTGATTGCGGGCCTGCCTCACGACCTGTCACAACTGCTGCGCGCCGCGCGCCGTGGGCGGCTGGAAATCCACATCGAAATCGCCCACCTCAAACATGTCGGCAACCAACTGGACGGTGCGGTCAACCGGCTGGCCGTGGGCTTGATCGTTGCCGCGCTGATTGTCGGCTCTTCCATCGTGATGACCGTGGATGGCCTGCACTGGCTGGGAATGTTCGGTTTCCTCTGCGCCAGCCTGAGCGGGCTGTGGCTGCTGCTCTCGATATGGAAAAGCAACCACGCCGACCGGGACTAAAAAAGCCCTTCCGGCGCAGACAGAAATTGCTTAAATTATCATATAAATCAATAACTAACGTCCATTTCGCAAAGCCTCGATACGTTCTTCGAGCGGCGGATGGGTCATGAACAGCCGACTGAAACCCCCGCTACCGGAAATGCCCGAGGCCGCCATCTGCTTGGGCAAGGAAGCCTGTTCGTGATTGCCTTTCAGCTTTTCCAGCGCGGCGATCATCTTGTTGCGCCCGGCAAGCGAGGCACCGCCCGCATCGGCGCGGAATTCGCGCTGGCGTGAAAACCACATCACGATAATGCTGGCCAGCACGCCCAATACCAGTTGCGCGACGATTTCCGCCACGAATGAACCGATGCCGGGGCCGCGCTCTTCGCCCTCCTTGCGCAGCAAAGAGTCCACGAAGATGCCGAACAGCTTGGAGAAGAACACCACGAAAGTGTTCACCACGCCCTGGATCAGCGCCAGCGTCACCATATCGCCATTGGCGACGTGGCTGATTTCGTGCGCCAGCACCGCTTCCGCCTCGTCGCGGCTCATGCTGTGCAACAGACCGGTGCTGACGGCGACCAATGCGGCATTTTTGTTCCAGCCGGTGGCAAACGCGTTCACATCCGGCGCGTCATAAATCGCCACTTCCGGCAATCCAATACCGGCAGCGTGTGCCTGACGAGTCACCGTTTCGACCAGCCAGCGTTCGGTCGGATCGGACGGCGTTTCGATGACTTGCGCATTCACCATACGCTTGGCCGACCACTTGGACATAAACAACGAAATGATCGAACCGGCAAAACCGATCACCGCCGACATCACCAGCAGATTGCTGAAATTGATCCCGCCGCCCTGATCCAGAACGCGATCCACCCCCAATAAACGCAGGGTGATATTGATGACGAATACCACCGCCAGGTTGGTCAAAACAAACAGAAAAATTCGTTTCATAACGCTATGTTCTCCAAAGACTAAATTTACGCCGGGCAGTTTAGCAGCTATCCCGCCACGGTCAACCAAATGGGGCATCCCCGGCAGCTTTCAAGTGTCGTTGACCATCCGATAACGCAAAGAGTTCCTTTCCCGCCACATTGAGATTCCGGCCTAACGGGCATGGGAAAATACATCCCTGATAATGAAATGATTCTCGCAGGGATGTTGCCCTGTGGGCAACAACTCGCAAACTCGCCCGTTTCCCCCTCCCGATTGCCCCCTCGCTTCGCTCTCCCCCCTCACGCCCTACGGGGTACAAGCGCGAGGGAGGCACGAACGAACCGCTACGCGTGTTTTACGTTAAACGACGTGCCACCCTCATAAGCCATGCCGAACGACGCATCCCATCCCGAAAAATAGACCGTCTGTCAGTTAAAATCCTTGAGCCCAGCCCCCCAATCACAGGGCTTGAGCGTATTATGCGAGGCACGCCTTGATAACAAGTAAGAAATGACAAATAAATCCGTGCTTCCCTAAGCGCTATTACCCCATGCCTCTTGCCCTTCATTCAAACATGCACCCGCCTGAAGCCGAACCGATCACAGGATTTCTCAAGCGCAGCGTTTGCTTTGACGAAATTACGCAACGGGCGACGTTGGCGACACCCGAACATCCGCTTGCCATTATCTGGATTGCGCTGGATCGTTTCAAACGGGTCAATGAATCCTTCGGCCATCAAGGTGGAGACGCTTACATTGCCCAGATCGCACAGCGCCTGCGCGCCAAAATCGGTATAACTGCACAGTGGTATCGTATGGCAGGTGACGAGTTTGTTTGCCTGCTACCCGATTGCGATTTCGACCATACCAACCAGATTGCTGCAACCCTGTTGCGCGAAATTGAAACTCCGTTTCCAATCAATAAGTTGTTGCTGCATCCCTCGGCCAGCCTGGGTATAGCGATACTTGCAGCAGACGAAAACCCCCACGCTTGCCTGGAACGTGCCGATCAAGCCATGAATACCGCCAAACGTGCAGGTGGCGGACGCATTGTCAATTCTGGAGTCGAACCGATACCAGGAAGACTCGGCATCTATCTGGCACGCCATGAACTTGAAATTGAAAATCAATTGCATCTGGCACTGGAGCAAGGTGAACTAAGCCTGCACTACCAGCCTTGCCTGGACAGTAATGGACGGGTCGTGTCGTTCGAGGCTTTGCTGCGCTGCGCCAATAAACGGCTTACACCCAGCGAATTTATCCCGGTTGCGGAGAAAACCGGCTTGATTGTTCGCCTCGGTGAATGGGCGTTGCTGGAGGGCGCACGCTTTGCCCAACGCCTTGCCGCAACGGGGCTGCCTATTCCGGTTGCCATCAATGTTTCACGCGCCCAGTTCACCACCCTCCGTTTTGCCCAAACGCTGCACGCCGCACTGCTGTGCGCCAATGTCAATCCAGAACTGATCGAACTGGAACTCACCGAATCGCTGTTCATGGATCATTCCATGACCGTACAAGCCAATCTGCGCGCGGCACGCGATGCGGGTGTTGCACTGTCCATTGATGATTTCGGCACAGGCTATTCCTGCCTGGCAAACCTGAAAGACATTAAAGCCGGCAAACTCAAACTCGACCGGGCTTTCGTCATTGCACTACCACAGGACACGCGCGCCGTCGCCGTAGTCAAGGCAATTGCGCGGCTGGGCCGGGAGCTGGGCATGCGGGTCGTCGCCGAAGGCGTTGAAAATCAGACGCAACTTGACGCACTGCATGAAGCCGGAGTGGACATCACACAAGGCTTTTTTCATGCCCGCCCGATGCCGGAAACGGCACTGCTGGCATGGCTGGACAAGCACGGAAAAACAACATGACTGACACACCTTGCTCAATTGAAGCCCAACTGGAAAACTCGTTAAGGGAAATTGACATCCCGCCGCGCCCCGTCATCCTCGACCGCATCAGCGCGGAAATGGAAAAAGATGAGCCTGACTTTAATCACCTCGCCCACCTTATCGCCGCCGATGTCGCGCTTTCCGCCAGCCTGATAAAAATCACCAATTCGCCTTTTTTCGGTTTTCGCGGGCGCGTACATACCCCGCGCGAAGCCCTCATGCTGCTGGGGCTGAATGTAGCCAGCAAGGCGATCGCGGGCATCGCGATGCGTCGCGCCTTTCCCAGTTCACCGCAACTGGAACGCTTTTGGGACGCTTCGGCACTGATCGCACGTCTTTCCGGATGGCTCGCGCAGCGTGTCACCGACCGCAGACTGCGTGCCGACGATGCCTATACTTTCGGCCTGTTCCGCGACTGCGGCATCCCCATCCTGCTATCGCGCCGCCCTTGCTACTTTGAGGTGCTGATTGAAGCTAACCACGATGATAGCCGCTGCTTCACCGCAATAGAGGATCTCGCCTTACCCACCAATCACGCCATCGTGGGTAGTCTGCTGGCACAAAGCTGGTGGCTGACGGACGAGACCAGTGTTTCAATACGTCTCCACCACGACCTCGCCACGCTCAATGCGACCACCATTCCCCCTTCGCTGAACAGCCGCTATATGATTGCTGTCGCACAATTATCCGAGTATCTGTTGCAACAACATACCCAACGCAGCTTTACCCAGGAATGGGTCAAGCTAGGTCCCTCCTGCCTGCGCTTGTTAAAACTCAACGATGAAGCTGTCGCAGAACTGCTGACAGAGGCGACGCTTATTCTGGAAGCTGAGGACTGAGCCAAAACTCCCCCTCGCACGCTTCAAGGCCGCTCAAAGGATAAGCAGTTCAGTCCTGGAATCCCATTTTCGCCCGCTGCAAATATAACTGTTCCACCTTGCTGCGCGCCCACGGCGTTCTGCGCAAAAATTTCAAACTGGACTTAATGCTGGGGTCATGTGTAAAACAGCGCACCGGCACGGCCTCCGCCATCGCGTCCCAACCCATATTCTCGGCGAGCTGCGTGACGATCATTTCAAGGGTAATGCCATCCAGACTGGGGCGGCTTGCAGGTTTTTTATTGGCATCCATGCGCGCATTTTACAGGCTGGCAGGCTTGAGCGTTTACAATAGCCTCCCTTTTCAAGTATCCACTGGTCATGACCGTCCCTGTCCGTCTCGCAAAATACCTTGCCTCATCCCTGCCCTGCTCGCGCCGCGAAGCTGAACTGTATATCGAAGGCGGCTGGGTCAGCGTTGAGGGACTCGTCGTGGAAGAACCACAGTTCATGGTGTCACAGCAGCAAGTCACGCTCCACCCGGATGCGCAACTCACGCCGGTTACACCCGTGACCCTGCTGTTTAACCAGCCATTCGATTACACTCCTGCGGATACCGCCCCCCTGACCAATCCCGTACAAATTAACGCCGCCACGCAATCACCTGACGACTGTTCCGGCATCCACCTGCTGAAAAGGCACTTTGTTAAATTGACCCCCTGCACACCGCTGGAGCGCAATACGGGCGGCTTGCGGGTTTTTACCCAGGATTGGCGGGTGGAACGCAAACTGAAAGAAGATGCGCAAACGATGGAGCAGGAATATGTGGCTGAAGTCGCGGGCGAATTGTCTCCCGAGGGACTGAAACTGCTCAATCACGGCCTCAAATTCAATGGCAAACCCCTAGCCCCCTGCAAAGTAAGCTGGCAGAACGAAACCCGGCTGCGCTTTGCGCTGAAGGGGGTCATGCCGGGACAGATCGCGCACGCCTGCCAGGCTGTCGGGCTACAAGTGCTGTCGCTGAAACGCCTCCGTATCGGGCGCATCTCCATGGGCAAATTACAACCCGGGCAATGGCGTTATCTGATGCCGCACGAGCGGTTTTAGTTGCGCCCCCGCACACCGCCATGCGTCCAAAAAAATCAATCAATTACCTTGCCGGCTACCCGCCCACGCGGGTGTCGCAAATCCGCCAGTTAATCGCACAAGACCAACTGGCCGAGCGACTGCTGCTCAAATACCCGCTGGCACACGAGACGCGCACTGACCGCGCACTTTACGACTATGTGCTGGCAACCAAAGACCAGTATTTGCGCAACACGGGGGGATTGAGCCGCGTCGCCTTCGACAGCAAGCTGCACGTCATGCGCAACGCGCTGGGGCTGCACACGCGCATCTCGCGCGTACAGGGCAGCAAACTCAAGACCCGCCGCGAAATCCTGATCGCGACTGTGTTCAAGGAAATGCCGCCCGAATTTCTGCGCATGATCGTGGTTCACGAACTCGCGCACCTCAAGGAAGGCGAGCACAACAAAGCCTTCTATCAACTCTGCTGCCATATCGAACCCGCTTATCACCAACTGGAATTCGACCTGCGCGCCTACCTTACCCATCTCGACGCGACCGGGCAGCCGCTGTGGTCAAGCCTCCCCCTTAAAGCACCCGTACTTTAACCGTCTTGCCCTTGACCTTGCCGGCCGATAATTTGCGTTCCGCTGCGCGCGCGATGTCCCGGTTCACGGCAACGTAAGTAGAAAACTCGGTGACGTTGATTTTGCCAACCTGTTCGCGGGTAAAACCGGCCTCCCCCGTGAGTGCGCCCAACACGTCACCCGCGCGGATTTTCTCACGTCGGCCACCAAGTATCTGTAGCGTCACCATGGGCGGCACCAGCGGCGCAGCGTTGTCGTTTTGCAGCGCGCCCAGTTCTTGCCACTCCGGCACGACCCCCATCATCTTGGCGATGCTCACGATGCGATGGCGGTCGGTAGGGGCAACCAGACTGAGCGCCCAGCCGTTTTCATCGGCGCGACCGGTACGACCGATGCGGTGGATATGCACTTCCGGGTCGGGGGTCACGTCCACATTGATGACCGCTTCGAGTTGCGCGATGTCCAAACCCCGCGCCGCCACATCGGTTGCCACCAGCACCGAACAACTGCGATTGGCAAACTGGATCAGCACCTGATCGCGTTCGCGCTGTTCCATGTCGCCATTCAGCGTCAGCGCTTGTATGCCCTGTGCGTGCAGCACTTCCAGCAAGGATCGGCATTGCTGTTTGGTATTGCAGAAGGCCAGCGTGCTGACCGGGCGATAGTGTTTGAGCAACAGCGCGACCGCCTGCAAGCGGTTTTCCTTTGTCACCTCATAGAATCGCTGGCGAATTTTGCTCTCTTCATGCTGCTCGACCAGTTTCACTTCCTGGGGATTGCGCATGAATTGGCGCGCCAGGCGAATGATGCCATCGGGATAAGTCGCGGAGAACATCAGCGTCTGGCGTTCTGGAGGGCAATGTTTGGCGACAAACGCGATGTCGTCGTAAAAACCCATATCCAGCATACGGTCGGCTTCGTCCAGCACCAGCGTTTCAAGTGCCTCAAGATTCAGGCTGCCGCGCTCGATATGGTCCATGATGCGACCGGGCGTACCGACCACGATGTGAGCGCCGTGTTCCAGACTGGCAATCTGCGGGCGCATGGTCTGGCCGCCGCACAGCGTCAAGATTTTAATGTTGTCGGCAGAACGCGCCAGACGGCGCATTTCCTGCGTCACTTGATCGGCCAGCTCGCGTGTCGGACAAATCACCATGGCTTGCACCGCGAAGCAGCGCGGGTTCAACTTGGTGAGCAAGGGCAGCGCGAATGCCGCCGTTTTGCCGCTGCCGGTCTTGGCTTGTGCAATCAGGTCATGCCAGGCCAGCGTAATCGGCAAGCTGGCTTGCTGTATCGGTGTCATCGCAACATAACCTAACTGCTGCAAAGTGAGCTGCATACCGGACGAGAGCGGCAATTCGTTGAAAGAACGCCCGGCAAATGCAGGCGAAGAGGGAGGCTGGATAATAGAGATCATGCGCGATTATCCCAGCTTGCTGCAGAACACGCCCGTAAAAATTTTCAGGGCTGTTCCGGTGACCCTCTTTCTGTTGCAAATTGGCGCAGCGGATGCGGTATCATTACGCGGCGCAGTGCCACCGTAAATTTCCCGAGTGCCAACCGACAAGTATGAAAGTCATCGAGCCACCCAAAATGACTGGCAAGAAATGATCGGTCACGAGATTGTCGGCGTGGCGGAAGAGCACTACGCACTGCTGTTTTTTGCCGACATCATGCACGACGGCACCCTCTCCACCCATGCCAATCTACCCGCTGAACTGCTGCATAAAAACAACGCGCCGGTGTTTGTCTTAAACGTAGATCGGGATTCATCCCGACAAGATGTCGGGTTAAAACCCGACCTACGAACAAACGTGTACGAACTCGGCAACAAGGAAGGCTACCGCCGCTTCTGGGCGATTTATCACAAACCGCCCAAAGCCGAATACCGCGACTACCTGCTGGAACGCCGCGACAGTTTGATTCCGCTGGATGAACGCAGCTTCAAAGGCGCTTACTACACGCCACTCGCGGTGGTGGATAAAGCCTACGACAAGCTATGGCCGAGACACTGGGTAAAAACTGGCAAAGGGAATATATCGTTTGGGATATGTGCTGCGGCGTGGGCAATCTGGAAGTCAAACACAGTAATCCGCGCAATATCTACCTGTCCACACTGGATCAAGCCGACGTGGACGTAATGAAAGCCACCAAAACCTGCGTCGCCGCACAACGGTTTCAATATGATTATTTGAATGACGACGTTAAATCCCCCCCAGCCCCCCTTTTTCAAAGGGGGGAGCCAACCCAACGCCCCCTTGGCAAAAGGGGGAGGAGCGAAGCGGAGGGGGATTTAACCTGAACTTTGCATAAATTTGCATCGGTGCGATTTTCAAAAGTGTAGTGCCATTTTTTGATTTTCAGGCGAAGCTCCCCCAACCCCCACTGGCGGGGTAAAGCGTGAGTCAGTTGTCGGAAAGGGTGGGTGGCATGGTCTCGTGAGCCAAACATGCCGGGTCATGGAGAGGCTCGCATGGCGGGTGGCCGGGCAAAGTCGTTGACAGACCTGTGCCCGTATTGATTTGCCAGCCCGTTCTGCCCACTCAACAATCCTGGCAATAAATCACGACCCACGTTAATATCATATCCAGCCATCGCTTCTTCTCCTTTGGTTTGTGAAACGTCTTTGTTAACGTCAATGTACCAAACCGGAGCGGTGGCTGCCCACCCATTATTTACAGCAGTTTACGGACTTAATCCCACCACAAGCACTGGCCACAAAAGCATAAGCCATAAGAAGAACACACCTCCGGTACTTATGCACACTTTCTGCGCCCTTGCTATATCTATAAATTAACGTCGATAATCTCCTGTGAACTTCCGAAATTGGCACACAGTTGCAATAGCGCCTTTCAATCATCCTGCAACAAGCGACCATTCATTGCCAACTGCATCAGCTCACCTATGACGGTCCGGTTAGGCCAAAAACCAGAAGATCAAAGAAGCGTTCAAAAATAGAAAACGGCGACTAAGCCATCAAGCCTAATCGCCGTTATAAATTAAAACCACATCAAAAAACAACCACGTTCAAGACTTTATTGTTTCGAGCTTTCTCGTCATTCAAGACTTTATTGTTCTATTCAAGACTTTATTGTCACGAAACAGTAATGGGCTTACCAACCCGATTCACGTTCCGCCGTGGCGCTGATTTTATGGATGGTCAGGTCTGCACCGTTGAACTCTTCTTCAGGGTCAAGGCGGATGCCGATCAGTTTCTTGACCAGCCCGTATACCAGATAGCCGCCCGCGAAGGCGACCACCACGCCTAGCAGCGTACCCAGCAGTTGCGACATGAAGCTCACGTTGCCAACACCGCCCAAAGCCTTGAGGCCGAAAATTCCGGCGGCAATGCCTCCCCAGGCACCGCACAGTCCGTGCAACGGCCAGACACCGAGCACATCGTCTATTTTCCAACGGTTCTGGGTCAGAATAAACATTTTCACGAACATCGCGCCTGCCACTGCACCGACGAACAATGCACCAATCGGGTGCATCAGGTCAGAACCCGCGCACACGGCAACCAGTCCGGCCAGCGGGCCGTTGTACGCGAAGCCAGGGTCGTTCTTGCCCATCCACAATGCGGCAAGTGTGCCGCCCACCATTGCCATCAATGAATTGACCGCGACCAATCCGCTGATGCCGCTGATGGTTTGTGCCGACATCACATTGAAGCCGAACCAGCCGACGGTCAGTATCCATGCGCCTAAAGCAAGGAACGGGATGCTGGAGGGGGGGTGCGCCGCAATGCGCCCTTCCTTGGTGTATCGTCCTCGCCTTGCGCCCAGCAGCAGCACGGCAGCCAGCGCGATCCAGCCGCCAAATGCATGCACCACCACCGAACCGGCAAAGTCATGAAATTCGGCACCGAAACTGGCCTTGAGCCAGTCTTGCACACCAAAGCGGTGATTCCATGCGATGCCCTCAAAGAAGGGATAAACGAAACCAACCAGCATAAAGGTCGCCGCCAGTTGCGGATTGAATCTGGCGCGCTCGGCGATGCCGCCCGAAACGATGGCGGGGATGGCAGCGGCAAAAGTCAGCAAGAAGAAAAACTTGACTAGCTCATAACCACTTTTCTGTGCGAGTTGATCTGCGCCATTAAAGAAATTCACGCCATAAGCGATGACATAACCGATAAAAAAGTAGGCGATCGTGGATATAGCGAAGTCGGCGAGGATTTTGACCAGCGCATTAACTTGATTCTTCTTGCGCACTGTGCCGAGCTCCAGAAAAGCAAAGCCCGCGTGCATCGCCAGCACCATAATCGCGCCAAGCAAAATAAATAACACGTCATTACTGGTTTGCATATCTGCCATAGTGTTTCCCAAACGGTGAGTATTTTATAAACCAAAGATAAAGCAAAAAACGTGCCAAATTGACAAGCAATTGATTTATTTGAGATATGTAACCAGCCCCAGTTTGAGACAAAATAAAAAATCACCAAATTGGTGCGGATTACAGAAGCGGGAAACTATTTTGCACCAATATGATGCATATCAGACCTGCCATTCCTTGAGATATTTTTCCAGCCAAAACAGACCGACGATAGTCTTGCTTTCATTGATCTTGCCCTGCTGTATCCATGCTATACCCTCGTCCAGCGACAGCTCGAACACTTCCAGGAACTCGCCTTCGTCAAGATTACGCTGCTGTTTGGTCAGTCCGCGCGCCAGATAGTATTCTATGCGCTCGTCGGCATAGCCTATGCACGGCCAGGTGGTAGTGAGATGTATCCATTCATTCGCCACATAACCGGTTTCCTCCAGTAATTCGCGCTGTCCGGTCAGTAAACTATCCTCACCGTGATCAATTTTTCCGGCGGGAATCTCCAGAAACTCGCGTTGTGCCGGATAACGATATTGTCGTTCCATGATCAGATTACCGTTATCCAGCATAGCCAGCACGGCGACTGCCCCGGGGTGAACAATGTATTCGCGGCTGGCCTCTGCACCATCCGGCAAACGCACTCTGTCCCGACGCACTTTCATAAAGCTGCCTTGGTACATGACCGCCCCGTCTATCAGGGTTTCCTGCAAATCCATACCGTCTTTCATTAAACTTTTATCCCAGTCAAGGAAATTTCAAAATTGTGCGCATCAAGATGCGTCAAACTGCCAATTGATCGTGCCGGAATTTTCTGAAAAAATTCTCATTTTGCCTGCATCCATCCTGAGCAGTATCTCTCTTATCTGAGCCGGTTGCATTGCGGCAAGCCCCGCTACTCCGCTGACCGAACACATGGTGCGCACACTGGTCTGTCCAACAATGTGATCTATCACGCAACTGACCCCCTCGGTGGCCACTATCCGCTCATGAACTGCAACCTTCAGCTCATCTTCGGCTTGTTTGACGGTGGTTTCGAGTACTTCCAGCGCAGGCAGCAGCTTGGCGGATTGCGCAAAAGGTTGGGCATGTTTCTCGACGAGCTTCTGCCAATTTACAGCCTGATCGGGAGTGATCTTGATTGTGCCACTCCTAATTCGTTCCGCAAGAACCAGAAATTTAGCGAATTCGCTATCTGACTTCAGTAGGTCCAACTGCTGCGTTTTATCGCCAATTTGGCTGCGTGCCTCGGCGATGTCATTTTGTAACTTGCTGATAAGCTGATCGAAGCGCGACAGGTCGGGAATCAGCAAAGTGACCAGATTTTCATTACCCCTGTGTTCATCCGAAGTATGGATATGAATTTTTTTGGCCACGACCATACAGCCCTCAAGG
>Ga0210017_1000860_pt1 | contig 26439 bp, 33 predicted proteins | sample CryGeyCG2014_020_FD_183966 | JGI IMG/M metagenome (GOLD analysis project Ga0210017, IMG submission 183966) | Groundwater microbial communities from aquifer - Crystal Geyser CG08_land_8/20/14_0.20 (SPAdes) (version 2) | ecosystem: Environmental > Aquatic > Deep subsurface > Groundwater | place... | reverse complement strand
TATAGGCTGTCACGAAACTCGTGCCAGCCTATGATTACACAGATTTTAGAAGTAGATTACACAGATAATACCGACGATGCTTTTAATCTGTGTAATCGTTTTTTTAATCGGTGTAATCAAGGGCGGCACTTTTGTGACGCCCTATCTTTTTTATTCATCCCCTCACCTTTATCAAATTCATTTTTATTATTTTCTGAACTTTTGGAAGGTGCGGGGTTCACTTCTTTTCTTTCTCTGATTTTTCTTCTTCCGCCCCTTCAGCAGGTACTTCCTTCTTCTCCTTGATTACTTCCGGCTCCTGTTTCTCCTCGCCTTCCACAGCTGGAACTACCACTTCTTCTTTAATCGGTGCGGTCACGGAAAAAACAATTGCCTCGGGATTGTTTAAAACTTTAATGTTGGAAGGAAAGGTTATATCCTTAATATGTATGTCATCGCCAATCTTTAACTGGCTGACATCCACCTCAATGTCCTTGGGTATATCCGTAGGCAAACACTCAACCTCAATTTCCCAAAGGGTATGCTCTAAAGAGCCTCCTTCCTGCCTCACTCCTACGGGCTCGCCTTTAGCAACCACCGGCACATTCACTTTGATCACCTTAGTCAAAGAAATCTCATTAAAATCTACGTGTATTATATCGCCTTTAACTGGGTCGTGTTGAATCTCTTTAATTAAGCAGGGCCTGCCTTTTTGTTCCTTATCGTCTTGTATCTTTAAATTAATGACCGTGCTCTCTAACCGATGCTGGTGTATCAACTGCCACAATTGCCTGTGCGATACCTTTATAGGTTGGGATTTCTTGCCTTCTGCATAAATAACCGCGGGGATGAATCCTTTTTCTCTTAAATCCTTAACCTTGCTCTTTCCTAATTCCCCTCTGGGTTGAACTTCCAAGACTATCTCTTCCATTCGTCGCTATCGCTCCTCATGAGTAACTAGTACACTAGTTACTAACTTAATCAAATAACGAACTAACCGATTCTTCGTTATGAATTCTTTTTATCGCCTCACCCAAAAGACCGGCTACGGATAAAACTTTAATCCGCGGATGTTTCTTGTGGTTATCCAAAGGAATGGAATCGGTAATTAACAATTCTTCCAAGTCTTTGCATTTATCTATGCGCTCCACAGCCGGCCCAGACAAAACTCCATGTGAAATCGCAGCGCGGATACTTCCGACCTTGGCTTTTTTCAAAGCCTGGACTGCCTCAATCATAGAACTACCCGTGGCAATTAAATCATCCACAATGATGGCATTCCGACCTTCTACCTTACCCAATATATACATTACTTCTGTTTTCTCCGGTGAGTCGCGCCTTTTATCTATTATTGCCAGGTCTGCAGAAAGCCGTTTGGCATAAGCCCTGGCCATTTTTATACCGCCTACATCCGGAGAAACTATTACCAAGTCCTTAAGTTTTAATTTTGAAAGATACTCTATAAAAACACCTACTGCAAAGAGATGGTCTACAGGTATATCAAAGAAGCCCTGTATTTGGCCGGCGTGTAAATCCATAGTCAAGATTCTATTCGCGCCCGCAATAGTCAAGAGGTTGGCCACTAACTTTGCCGTAATAGGCACGCGGGGCTGGTCTTTCCTATCCTGCCGGGCATAACCAAAATAAGGGATAACCGCCGTAATGCGCTGGGCTGAAGACCTTTTTAAGGCATCAAGCATAATCAAAAGTTCCATAATATTTTCATTGGGCGCAGGACAGGTAGGCTGGACTACAAATACATCCTTTCCCCGCACATTCTCATTAATCTTGACACGTATCTCTCCTTCGCTAAACCTTGCGACCAATGCATCTGATAGTTTGACTTTAAGGTATTCGCAGATTTTTTTGGCTAATTCCGGATTCGCATTTCCGCTAAATATTGCTAATTTATCCATCTCCTCACTCCGTTCGGAGTGTAAAGTGTTTAAGTGTAAAGTTTTTAAGTCTCAACTTACACACTTACACACTTACACACTTATAAACTTTATGTTATGGGTCTCGCCGGCACGCCCACAACCGTTTGGCCATCGCAAACATCTCTATTTTTAGTTACCACTGTTCCTGCGCCGGTCCGAGCGCACTTACCAATCTTAACCGGTGCAACTAATACTGTATCGCTCCCTATGAAGGCCTTATCCTTTATTACAGTAATATTCTTTTTCTTACCGTCAAAATTAGCAGTAACCGTGCCGGCACCGATATTAACTTCTCTTCCGATGCGGCTGTCTCCCAGATAACAAAAATGTTTCGCTATTGTTTTGGAGGAAATTTTTGTGCGGTTAACTTCTGAAAAATTCCCTAGCAGTACATCATCTGCCAGGCTGGTACCCGCTCTTAAATGCGCAAATGGACCTACACAACAACGTTTTCCTATTTTAACATCAGTTTCAATAACTGTAAAGGGATAAATCGTAGTATCCTGCCCGATCTTAGCCCCGTAGCTTATAAAAGTAGAATCCGAGTCAACAATGGTAATACCTTTTTGCATTAATTTTTCATTAATCCGTTTTCGCATAATTGAGTTTGCTTTGGCGAGATCCTGCCGCGAATTTATGCCCAGCGCCTCATTGATATCGGTAATTGTCAGGCTATCTATAAGATAATTATTTTTATAAAGTATAGCTATGGTATCGGTAAGATAATATTCTTTTTTTCGATTATCAGGCCTGACTGACTTCAAAGAATAGATTAATCTATCTTTATTAAAACAGATAATGCCGGTATTAATTTCTTTTATATCTTTTTGAAAATCATCCGCGTCTTTTTCTTCCACAATCCCGCAAATACTGGCGTATTTATCTCTTAAAACCCTGCCATAACCGGCGGGTTCATCTTTTTTTACGGTCAGAAGAGTTGCGTCTAAATTATTTTTTATATGGTGCTCTAATAGTTTTTTTATAGTTTCTTTCTTTAACAGCGGATTATCCGCGTAAAGTACTAAGACAGTGCCTTTAAAATTCTTTAAGGCTGCCAAGCCTTCTTTTACTGCATCTGCAGTTCCTAAGAGCCTTTTTTGGATAACCACTTTTATGCCAGCCGGTAGCTGCTTTTTTATTTCCTCAGCCTTATATCCTAGGACAGCGACAACATTTTTTATTTTTAAAGACTGCGCCAAATCCAAAACATAACTTAAGCAAGGCCTGCCGCAGATAGGATGCAAGACTTTTGGGATATCTGACTTCATCCTTACGCTTTTACCGGCGGCTAAAATTATGACTGCAATATTTTTCATATTCCTGAATGCTTAATTATTGATTTCCCTTAATCTTCTTCGCATCATTTTCTGACGCTTTGTTAATATTCTATCGGACAGTTCGTTCATTAATCTAATGCCTTCTAGTTTCTTTCGCAAAGATATCCTGGATCCTCTCAAAATATTTTCTTTCTGCGTTATCCATCCGAACATTATTTCATGCCCCTTGCCAGTTTTAATTCTTCAATATCTTTTAGGTCCTTATCCCTCCCTGAAATTTTCTTCATCTTTATAAAATTCCTGGGTGAAATAACTTTAAAAGTTAGGCCGCCCACCCTGGCTTCCAGGGCATCTTTTACGGCTTCTTTAAAATCAACCGGCGAATCAATAACAATATCTACCTCTTCATAAGTCCTTTCGCCTTTGTAAAAATTAAAAGCCTTCATATTCTTATTCTTTATCCAGTCTTCGCGGGTTTTTTCATCCGCTATCTTAGCGGGGTCTACCGGCTGCTTAACATGATATCCGGCCTTTTTCATAATATTAACTATCTTGAGGAGATTCTTGCCGGACATCTCAACAAGAATATCCATATCAAGGGTATTGCGACTGCCACCGAGAAGGTTAAACGCTATTCCTCCTACAAGCACATATTTTACCTTTTGCTTCTGAAACTCCCGTAATATTTCTTCGTATAGTATCATATTTGCTGGGACGTCTGGACTTAATGAGCCCCGACATAACTTCGGGGCGAATTAATCCTGACAACTGCAAGTAATTTATGCAGCGCTTAGCTGTCAGGATCGCCATCACTGCCCGGCAAGGATTCGAACCTTGACGCTCAGACCCAAATTCTGATGTGCTACCATTACACTACCGGGCAAATCGATATTGCTCGACCCTCCCGCTGTAGGACGTTAAAAACTCAGGCGGGATTTCACCTCAACTCTTGTTCTTGTAGGCTCAAAAATTCTCGTGTCCTACCATTGGACGACGTCCCAAAATTTGAATTTTGACATTTGAATTTAACCGTTATTTAACTAAAAGGGCTACTTGGGCCCCTGTTTTTCTCCTGTTCGTATGCTTCCAAGACTCTCTTTTGCAGGTATTCTCTGAAAGACTGAGTTATGGGATGGGCGATATCTTTATGTTCCAATTGGGCACTGGTTTCCTGACCTGCCGTCTGAGACGCTGCAGGCAGCGCTGCTCCGCATTGATTACAATATTTGGAACGCAACTCATTCTTAAAACCGCACTTCGGACAAGGCTGTTTTATCTTCCTCGAAGGCATAGCAATAAATAGCCCGTTTGTGCCTTCTATTACTTTTATATTCCTGACTACAAAGGCATTATCAAAAGTTACCGTGACATATGCCTTTAATTTTTTATCCGGCGAATCCTTTAAGAAAACCCTGGCCTCGGTTACCTCCATAAGTTTACCTCCTTGTTGTCGCTCGCTTCGTTCGCTCCCCATAGGGGCTTTGCCCCTCTGGCCTTCAGTCGCTTCGCTCCTTCTCTGTCACCCCAAAAGCGTGGGGAAAATTTTTCCCCACACCCCTTTGGTTCTTTCGTTTACTCCCATTCATTTTACGAAAGAACCTTGCATGAATTTTATTGTGTCCGACTGACAAAAACCTCACCAAAAGAACTATCCGTCTTCAGTTGCCTATATAAAGATAGGGCCTCTTTTCGTGAAGAAACAATACCAAAGACTGCCGGTCCGCTGCCGGACATCAAAATTGATTTCGCTCCCAGTTGAATAAGCTTCTCTTTTATTGCATCTATCTGAGGGTACAATGCAGCAGTAACGGGCTCTAAACTATTAAACAAGGCATCACCTATCAATGGAAAGTGAACTTTCTTTAATGCCAAGATTAATATTTTAACACTGTACTTTGATTTTGTCAACCCCTCACCTTTGTTACGCGGGGTCAATTTAAAAGTCTTAAAGAACTTGTCCCATCTTTTATATATAGAGGCGGTTGAGACCTCTATATCAGGCACAACCAGAATATGCCAAAGCCGCACAGAGTAGAGCGCCTTTAATGGCTTTATCTTATCACCCCTCGATTCCCCCAGAGCAAATGGAGTATTATAAATAAAGAAGGGGACATCGCAACCTAATTTTCCGGCCAATCCTGTGAGTTTATTCTGAGCGAGATTCAGTTTCCAAAGCTTATTTAAACCTAAAAGTACGCTAGCGGCATTACTTGACCCGCCCCCTAGGCCGCTACCGACAGGAATACGCTTTATTATTTTAATATCCACGCCCTTATCAATATTAAAACTATCCTGTAATAATTTGGCGCTACGCCAGGCGAGGTTAGAATTATCCTGCGGGACAGCCGCTACGTTACAGGTTATATTTATTTTTTTATCTCGGCGGGATTTCAGGATTATTTTGTCGGCGAGACCTATGCGTTCAAAAATTGTTTTTATTTTATGGTAGCTATCTTGACGTTTGTTCAGGACTTCTAAGTAAAGATTAATCTTCGCGTAGGAATTAAGGATCAAGCCTTCCACATTAAGAGATGCTGGCTAAAGCTGCCTTTTCTATATCAAGGCTTGTGAGATTATATTCTTTTAACAGGTCAGCCGGTTCTCCTGACTGGCCAAATCTATTTTTTATGCCCACCCGCACAATTTTAGTGGGGTAATTCTCTGTTACTATCTCACCAATGCTTGAGGCGAGGCCCCCTATAACAGTGTGTTCTTCGCAAACGACAATACCACGTGTTTCTTTTGCTGCCTTTAATATCGTCGCCGAATCTGCGGGCCTTATGGTATGCATATTAATTACGCGCGCTCTTATGCCTTTGGCGAAAAGACTCTCTGCCGCAACAAGCGCCTCACCCACCATAATGCCGCAAGCAACGATAGTGAGGTCATTGCCTTCAGTTAAGACCTGTGCTTTACCAAACTTAAACTCAGGCTTATTTGCAATTGTTGCCACCTTAGGCCTTCCCAGACGCACATAAAATGGCCCTGAGGTCTTTGCGCAGGCTTTAATTGCATCGCGTGTTTGCGGACCATCGCAAGGAACAATTATATTTATGTTCGGTATGACGCGCATAAGTGCGATATCCTCCAGAGCCTGATGGCTTGAACCATCAGGACCGACAGTAAGACCTGCATGAGTAGCAACTATTTTAATATCGAAATTATTATAACCGACTGTATTTCTTACCTGATCCCAGGCCCTTCCCGTAGCAAATATGGCAAAGGTAGAAGCGAATACAATCTTACCGCAGCTGGCCAGGCCACAGGCTGCCGCCATCATATTCTGTTCTGCCACGCCAAAGTTAAAAAATCGCTCAGGAAATTCTCTGGCAAAGACGCTTGTGCGTGTTGAACCGGATAAATCTGCATCTAAAACCACGATGTCTTTGTTTTGCCGGCCCAATTCAACTAAAGTCTGGCCATAAATATCGCGTTGGTATAATTGTTCCATCTTATAAATTGTTATATTGTTAAATTGTTATATTGATAGTTTCATTGATGAAATTAATAATTAATTTTACAATTTAACAGTTTAGTAGTTTAACAATCTACTCTAATTCCTTTAGTGCTTTTTCGGCTTCTTCTTTGGTAGGTGCTCGTCCGTGAAAATCCACTACGTTCTCCATAAAAGAGACGCCTTTACCTTTTATAGTGTGCGCAATTATTATTGTAGGTTTACTTTTGATTGTCTTTGCTTCTTCATAAGCAGACAAAATCTCCTTTATATTATGTCCGTCTATTTCTATGGTGTGCCAACCAAATGCCTGCCATTTAGCTACCAGCGGTTCTAAATTCATAATATCCTTGGTTTTCCCGTCGATTTGAAAACCATTATAATCTAACATAGCGCATAAATTGTCACGCTTATAATGGCTGGCTGCCATAGCTGCTTCCCAGATATTGCCTTCCTGGGTCTCGCCGTCACCCAGAAGACAATATACGCGGTAATCCTTTTTATCTATCCTGGCCGCCAAACTCATTCCCAATGCCACGGATAAACCTTGACCTAAAGAGCCTGAGGCAACAGTAACGCCGGGAGTACGCCTATCAGGATGGCCTTGCAATATTGAACCAAATTGCCTTAAGCTCCATAGTTCCTTGATAGGAAAATACCCTGATTCAGCTAATACTGCATACCAAAGCGGACAGCAGTGGCCTTTAGACATATGGAATCTATCACGATCAGGCCAATCCGGCTCTTTGGGATTATGCCGCAATATCATAAAAAATAAAGCGGTAATTAAGTCTGTGGAAGAAAGGCTTCCTCCGGGATGGCCCGAACCAGCTTTAGCAAGCATCTGAATGATCAGGCGCCGAATTTGCTTGGCTTTCTTTTCCAGTCCTTTAATCTGGGCGTCTGTGTATTGCATTTTCAGTCAATCGGGGACGGTTCTATTTTTTCTTAACTCCTAAGTCCTCTTTAAAAATAGAACCGTCCCCATTTCCCGCTATTTTTTCTTTAATTTTATCCTGCTTTGGATCCAATTTCAAGGATTTCTGCCAATTTAATTTTGCATTCGCAGTATCGCCGAGCTTAAAATAAGCATCTCCTAAGTGATCGTATATAACCGGGTCCTCCATAAGAGAAGCTGCCTTTTCTAATTCTTTTATTGCTTCTGGGAGTTTGCCCTGTTTAAAATAAAGCCATCCCAGGCTATCCACATAAGCACCGCTATCAGGCTGCACGCTCAAGGCCTTTTTTATCATTACTTCTGCCGCATTTAGATTTTTATTTTCTTCAACATAAAGATATCCTAAATAATTCAGCGCTTCATGATAATCAGGGTTTAACTGAAGGCTCTTTTTTAATTCGGCTATTGCTCGTGGCCTATCCTTTAATTCTTCATAAATGCTACCTAAATAAAAATACGCCTGGGCATCATTGGGCGCTAAACCCAGTATCAGCCGAAAGGTGCTTTCTGCCTCTTTGAATTTTTTCTGTTGTAGATATATTGCGCCTAAGCTCTTATAAATATCGATGTTATTGGGTTCGCGCTTAGAAGCATTCTTAAGCGCGATTTCATATTCGCTTGTTGCCAGATTAAGTTTATTTTCCGAAGAATACAGGAGGGCTAATATAGCATGCGGTTCCACCACTTCGGGGTCCAGCTTTACCGTAAGATTTAATTCCTCAACAGCTTTAGAAATCTCGTTCTTTTTTATGTAGAGGGAGGCAAGGTTTATATGGATAAGGGAACTTTTATTATCTGTTTTCAGGGCTTTTTTGTATTCCTGAATAGCTGTGTCTATATCACCGATCTGCTCTGACATTGCTGCCATAATATAGTGGCTTAAGGTAACGGATTCCTTCTTATCAAAGGCAAAGGCCTTTGTATTTATAGATAAAAATATCAGGAAGCAAAAAAAGACCCCCTGACTCGCTCTCTTAAGCTGAGAAGTCATTGTCAGTAACTAGTAAATTAGTAACGATAACTAGTAGTTTTGGAAGATTAACGGCGGTCTATGTTTAACCCCATGCCCTCTTCTTCAGATGACGAAGACGACGACGTATCTTCTTTCTTTTATGGGTTTTTATCTTTCTTTTTTTTCTTTTTCTACCGCAAGGCACGTTTCTCGCTCCTTTTGTCGCTCGAAAAGTTCATAGTTACGCTCGTTCTCTGAACTCGCTTTAGTCCGTAGTTCATAGCTTTTACTACGGACTATGAACTATCAACTATGAACTAATAAATCACCTTATTCAGCGGATACTCAATAATCCCCTGCGCGCCCCGCTTCTTTAACTCGGGAATTAAAGTGCGCACAACCTTCTCATCAATTACTGTTTCAATTGCCAGCCACCCTTCCTGGCTAAGGCTTGAGATAGTAGGCTTTTTTAAAGCAGGCAGAACACTAATTACTTTTTTCAGGTCAGTTTTTTTCACATTCATTTTCAGGCCTACCTTTTCTTCTGCGGCGATGGCGCCTTTCAAGAGAAGCGAAATCTCTTCCATCTTATTTCTCTTCCAGTTATCTTTATAAGCATTAATATTCGCGATAAATTGGGTAGTGGATTCGCATATAGTAGCGAGCTCTACTAATTTATTTGCCTTGAGGCTCCTGCCGGTCTCCGTCAATTCCACAATCGCATCTACTAATCCGGCATTAACTTTAACCTCCGTTGCACCCCAGCTAAACTCTACTTCTACTTTTACTCTGTTTTTCTGAAAGTACTCTTTGGTTACATTTACCAACTCTGTAGCGATACGCTTACCCGCAAAGTCTTTAACAGACTTAATGCCTGAACCTTCCGGTACAGCTAAAACCCATCTCACCTGGCCTAAACTCTGTTTGGCGTAAACAAGGTCCATAACCCTGACTACATCAGATTTATTTTCCAGTATCCAGTCGTTGCCAGTAATGCCGCAATCTAAGGCGCCATCCTCGATATACCGGGACATCTCCTGGGCACGCAATAAAACCGGCTCTATCTGGGAGTCATCTATAGACGGAAAATACGAACGCTCGCTGGACAAAGAGATATTGAACCCCGCCTTTCTAAACATCTTAAAGGTAGACTCTTGAAGGCTGCCTTTAGGCAGGCCTAATTTTAGCACTTTATTTGAACTTTGCGGTTTGGGCATTTTGCATTGCCTTTTTCGTTTCTTGTAGTACAGGAAAGTATAAAAAGTTTATATTTATGATTACACAGATTAAAAAGCGTAGATTCCACAGATTGTTTATGGTTTAAAAATCTGTGTAATCGGTAATTAAATCTGTGTAATCATTTTTTATTTTAATTTACGGCGCGAATATATCTTTTTACTTTCTTTAATTCGCGTCAGGGGATTTATCGCCCAGGCTTTCCTAATCTTGATGGCCCTATGCACAAAATCTCTGCCTCTAAAAATACCTTTTATAGAATACCATAAAATTTATAACGGGGCAAGTAAAATTTATAACAGGCAGGCTTTCTACCATAATAGACGTAGAAAGAAGAGGAATCTAACGCTCCAATCCCGATATTTTTTTGCAGACGTTGAGCAGACCCCGGTGCCGAGATTGAAATGTAATTGCCCGAGATTAAAAACAACACAATAACCGCCTTTATAAATTGTGCGAATAAGCGGGCTATCCCAATCTTATTGCAGGATGCCACAGAAAATATTATCTCATGGGTTTAGGAATGGCGGGGGGCTTTCTTATAGCGTGTTGAATTCTTCAACGCTAAGACCTGCTTGCTTTAAGAGCTTCTTAAGGAGGCCGATACCTAGTTCTTTATGCTGGGGGACTGATAATGTATAAGGATAGCCGACCTTGACAAGCATAATATGAGAGCCGACTTGCCGGTCAACTATCCAGCCAGCGCGTTTGAATTTCTTTACTGCGGCCGCGCCGGAGCATAACTTGAGGTAATGGCTCATACCGAAACCTCTACCGTCTGGGTTTGACGTCGCTTAGCCTTGTCGTTCATAACCGCTAACCATCCCGTAATGGCTTCTTTGATATTAGCTTTAGCTTCTGCTATTGTTCGGCCCTGACTAACACATCCGGGTAATGCCGGAACCTCAGCAACGTAGTAACCGGTTTCGTCTTGCTCAATAATAACCTCTAACTTCATAACGTCACCTCCAGAATAAAGATTACCACATTAGCGGATTATTTGCAATATTTTCTTTTAATCTAATATCTGAACTTTGGATACCCAAGACATTAGCATTGTGATATACCGCCACCCCGCCCGTGCCAGTCAGATTTGATATCTTAACTTTGCCATTCACCTCCAACTTCTGCCCTGGACTTGTCGTCCCAATGCCGACGTTGCCTTGCTTTATTCGCCAGAAAAATAGAACCGTCCCCTTTATTTGGTCCCCTTTATTTGTCCCCTTTATTTACTATCCGTCTTCGCCCTTCAGCTTGATTAATATCGGGAGGAATAATTTATGGTGCAATATTTAAATTTTGAATTATAATAAGTTTCCAGTAGGACGTTATCCCGCTTCGTAACCGCATCAAAATTCTCTTTGATAATTTTGATGCACTCGCGGGATTTCGCTAAACCAAAGCTTAAGGTGCTCAATGCTTAAAAGACTGCGCAAGAAGAAAACCGCAAAAAAGATATGGATTATCCTGATAATATTAATTTTGCCGGCATTTGTCTTCTGGGGCTTTGGCAGCTTTATGCGCAGCAAACAAGAGACAACTTATGCGGGTAAAATATCCGGTAGAAAAGTGTCCGAACTAGAATATAAAGATGCCCTGGATGCAGTAAGAAATCAGGCCATTATTCAATTTGGCGATAATCTTTCGGAGATAGAAAAAAAATTAAACTTAGAATCTTTAGTATGGGATAGGTTAGTATTGTTAGCGGAGGCAAAAAAACGCAAGATAAAAACAACTGACCAGGAAGTTATAGAACTAATCCAGAGCTATCCGTTCTTTCAAACGAAAAAGGGACAATTCGATAACCAGATATATTCCCAAATGCTTCGATACGAATTTCGCACCCAGCCCCGCATTTTCGAAGAACAGACGCGCTCAACCCTCATCCTCTCCAAACTTTATAAAGAGATTACGGGTAACTTAAATTTAAACGAAGAGGAAATTAAAAAAGAATATCAAAAGTTAAACGAACAGATAAACCTTTACTATATCGCCAGTCTCCCATCTGATTTTATAAAAGACATAACTGCAACGGAGGAAGAAATCAAAGATTATTTCATAAAAAATTCATTTCAATTTAAACAGCCTCTTTCTTTTAATATAGAATACATTTCTTTGGCCTCGGAAGATAAAAACGAAACAGCCATAAAAGATAAGATAAGAAAACTGGCTTTGCGTTTAAGCAAAAAAGAGGATTTTACTAATGCGGCAAAGGAGCTTAACCTCGAAGTGAAAGAAACAGGTTTGTTTAGTCAAACAGATCCTATGCCGGGCATTGGTTGGTCACCGCAAATCTTAAGCTTGATCTCAAAATTAAAAATAGGCGAATTTGCTCCGCCTATATACATCGATAAATATTATTATATCTTACGGCTTAAAGAAAGGAAAGAATCACATATTCCTGATTTTGAGAGGATAAAAGACAAAGTAAAGGAAGCGTTTATCAAAGAAAAGGCTAAGGATACTGCCCAACAAAAAATAGAAGATGCCTTGAAAGAATTAAAAACGGCATACAAAACTAATCCCACAGGGATAGCCCTGCCTATACCTATTAAGGAAGGGGCTAATCCCACAGGGATAGCCCTGCCTATACCTATTAAGGAAGGGGCTAATCCCACAGGGATAGCCCTGCCTATACCTATTAAGGAAAGGGCTAATCCTAAATCCATAGATTTTGATAAAATTGCTAAAATTTATGGATTAAAATCAGGCTCTACTAACTTTTTTAGATACGGTAGTTATATAGAGGGTATAGGGGCATCGGATAATTTCTTTACGGCGGCTGTTGACCTAAAGGAAGATGCTCATAGCGGGATAATCGAAATGCCTTCAGGTTTTTATATTATTAAATTAAAATCGAAAATTCCTGTGGATGAAAACAAATTTAGAGAGGAAAAACCCGAGTTTGCTAAAAAACTGCTGTTGCAGAAAAGAGAAGAGTATTTTAGTAGATTCCTTCAGGAGTTAAAAAGAAAAGCGCAGTTATCCGGATACTAGCTTATCTTAATAGCATTGACCGGACATTGCTCGGATACTTCCTGAATATTATGTAAAGCGCAGCTCTGTGCCTTCACATGGGCAATACCATCGCCTCCGACCTCGAATATCTCAGGGCAAGACTGTTCGCATAAACCACAACCCACGCAAGTCGAAGCATCTACGCTTACCTTTGCCATCTCGTTTTAACCTCCATCTTAATACAGTTTAAATCCCAATTACCAATAAGTACTAAATCCCAATTAAACCCCAAATCCCAATGTCCAATTGATTAATTGGAAATTGGACATTCATTGGTATTTATTGGATATTGGAAATTAACTCTATCTCTCCAATAAATTCTCAAACATCTCCTCGTGGTCTACCTCTTCGGATAATATATGCGTTACCAATTGATAGGTAACGTTATCCTTACCCAGTGTCTTTTTGGCAATTTTATTATAGATATCAATTGCGCCTGCCTCAACTTCCATGACTATACGTATAATCCTGTTTATATCCGAAGTATTCTTGGGCGGCATCATATACGGTGTATTGGCATTTTTTTCTAATTCCATGGGATTGGCAATAGGTAAGCTCCCTAACTTAATGATTAAATCAGATAGCTCTTGGGCATGTTCCAGTTCTTCTTTGGCAATCTTCATCAAAAATTCACTGATGCCCTCATAAGACTTGCCAGAAACAGTCTGGGCCATATACCAATAAAGATAAAATGCCAACCATTCATCTGCGTACGCCTTATTCAAATCTTTTACCAGCTCTTTTAGGCTTAAATCCACAATAGCCCTGGCTTGTTTGCCCATACGCACCTCCTGGTTAGGTAGCCCCGGGTTTCACTTTAAGGTTATATTTCTCTATATTAGCATCTGCGATGGCCTGGATTTTTTTAATTTCTTCCGGATTATTAAGCAGGTGCTTAAATCTACCCTGAACTTTTAGATATTCTTCCACTGGCTTAGGTTGAATCTTACGCACTGCGGTTAATTTACCGTTTTCGTATTCAATGAGCGGATAAAGGCCGGTTTCCACTGCTAATTTAGCCACCTCAAGCGTAAGCTCCGGGCCGTGGCGCCAACCCAATGGGCAAGGCACGTGAATCTGTAGATACTTTGGCCCTTTTATGCTCATTGCCTTTTTGACTTTCCTCTGGATATCCTGAGGAAACCCGGCTGAAGCAGTAGCAACATACGCTATCCCGTGGGCATTGGCAATTTCAGGCATAGGTTTTTTGGGACGGATATTGCCAATGGATTTTGTTCCGGGTGGAGTTGTAGTTGTATTTGTAGCATAAGGCGTCAGTCCGCTCCTCTGCACACCGGTATTCTCATAGGCCTCATTATCATAACAGCAGTACAAAATATTATGGCCCCTCTCTAACATTCCTGACAAGGCCTGAAGGCCAATATCAGCTGTTCCGCCATCGCCTCCCTGGGCAATTACGTTAATTGTATCTTTTGCCGCCTTTCCGCCGTTGGCGGAATCCGCCGTAGGCGTAATTGGCGGCATCCCGCCATTCGGCGGTGACTTACCTAAATAAATAAGCGCAGCTTCTACTCCTGAGGCAACCGCAGCTGCATTTTCAAACAATGAATGTATCCACGGCACCCCCCATGCGGTTTCCGGATATTTTGTCGAGAAAACTTCGAGGCAGCCAGTATTGTTTACCACAATAGTGTTACTTCCCGCTGCCTCTATTACTAACCGTGCGGCAACGGCCTGGCCACAGCCAACGCAGGCAGTATGTCCAGGCTTAAACAAAGGATTATACTCCATATTCTTCTTTCAGGAGCTCGGGTTTTAAATCAATAAATTCTAGATTCACTTCTTTCCGGTTTAATTTGGTAAATATTTCTTTCACTGACTCAAAAGTGATATCTCTGCCCCCTAATCCGGCGATGAAGCTACTGATTAGTTTAGGGGATTTTTTCTTGCCAAAGAAGGTGGCCTTTATCTCTACTGCTAAAGGCGCATAGGCACCCAGGGATACTGCCTTATCTAAAACCGCAATCCGGGGAATATCTTTTAATGCATCATCTACTTTCGCGTAAGGAAAGGGCCGATAAGAGATAATCTTTAATAAACCTACCTTTTTGCCTTTTGCTCTTTGTGCGTCTACCACCTCTTTTATGGTACCGCAAACCGAACCCATAGCTACAATTACCTTTTCTGCGTCTTTGGTACAATACTCCTCAACCAAACCATCTTTATAATCCCGGCCAAAGCGATTTTTAAATTCTTCGCTTATTTTGGGAATCATCTTTAATACTTCTTTAAAAGTCTCCTGAATGGCAAAGCGGGTTTCCAGATAATAATCCGGGTCGGCTAATAGACCCATGGTCAGCGGTTCGGCGGGGTCAAGTTTATATAAAGGTTTATAAGACGGGAGAAATTTATCTACCTCTCCTTGCGTCGGGATATCTACTGTCTCCATACCATGCGTTAAGGTATAACCATCCATACAGACCATTGCCGGAAGCATTATAGATTTATCTTCACCCAATCGATAAGCCAGCAAATGTAGATCTGCCGCCTCCTGGATATTTTCGGCATAAAACTGAATCCATCCGCTATCGCGCAGCGATACCGAATCCTGCTGGTCATTCCAGATGTTAATGGGTGCGGATATTGCCCGATTAGCACAAGTCAAAACCAAAGGCAGGCGCAGTCCGGAAATGTTAAAAAGCACCTCTGCCATATAAAGCAGACCTTGCGAACTGGTAGCGGTAAAAGCGCGTACGCCTGTAGCTACAGCGCCTAATACTACTGACGCTGCTGAATGTTCGCTCTCTACGTTGACGAACTGGGCGTTAAGCTCGCCGTTAGCGACCATCTGGGCTAATTCTTCTACAATGTGTGTCTGCGGTGTGATGGGATAAGCAGAAATAACCCCGGGTTTACACAACTTTACTATTTCCGCAACCGCGCGTGACCCCTCTAAAAATTGTTTCACTTCTTTTCTCCTTCAGAACCCTCCTCTATCATCACGATATCAGCTTTAGGACAGACTTGTGCGCAGAGTCCGCAGCCTTTGCAGTAATTATAATCGGATATGTAGGTATTCTTCTCTTTGCCTTGTATGCAGCCTTCCGGACAAATTAAGGCACACATCTTGCAGGCGATACAATTCTTCTGGAGATACTTAGGTCTTAACTTTACTCTCCAAGATCCAGTCTTATCGCCTTTACTTTTAGATGGTTTTACTACTAACGGCCCGAACATCTGCTGCCTCCACTCCGTTTCGGCAGAGTTATTGGTTATTGGTTATTGGTTTTCAACTCATAACCCATAACTTATAACTTGTAACTAGCCTATTTTATTCTTTTTGATATATTCGTATCCTTGAGTAACCGCTTGAATATTTCCTTCCTGAGCTTTACCTGAGAATCTCTTCTTAATTGCTTCTAACAGAGTATCCAAATCTAACTCACCTGTGGCCGCAGCAAATGCTCCGATTAAAGCAGTATTACCTAAAGGTCGACCTATAGTCTTTAAGGCAATCTCAGTAGCGGGAACCACAAATATTTTTTGCTTTGCCTTTACTTTAGGGATTTCTGCACCTTCTTTCTCATTAATAATGGCAATACCATTTTCTTTAAGACCGGAAAAACAATTGAAACCGCGCATCAGGGTCGCATCCACAACCATTACATAATCCGGTTCATAAATTTGACTGCGTAGGCGCACGGGTTTGGCATCTACGCGCACAAAGGCATTCATCGGTGCGCCCATCCTGGCTGCGCCAAAATTGGGAAAGGCATAAGGATACATCCCTTTTAAAAAATAGGCATAGCCCAATAATGCTGCGGTAGTGATTGCGCCTTGGCCTGCGCGGGCATGAATACGAATTTCCTTCATTTAATTTTATCTTCCTAAAAGAGAAAAAAGACTTCTATATAATATAATTTTTAGATTAATTTGTCAAACAATTTATTTTTAGGGGGTTTTTCTTATAGATAAGGATACTTCTGAAAGCAGTTTAAATATCTTCTCTGACTTCTTAGTATCCAGTGTACCCAGTCCGCAACTAGGACTTATCAACAGATTATCTAACAATAAATCCTCATCTACGCCTTTCTTGGTTAATACATTTATGCCGTCCTTAATCCTTCCTATTAATGAATCTATCGTTTCTTTATCCGTAAACTCCAGTGTTGGCACTATACCCCAGCAAAGAATGCCTCCTCTGTCCATAAATTCCTTTAGGTTATCCGCATAAAGCATAACTTTATCCAGAAAACCAAAGGCATCGAAACTAATAATGTCTATACCCCTGGCCTGCGTCAAAATAGACCAATCGGTATTGCCGCAGCAGTGCACGCCGACTAATACATCGGTTGATTTTATCCCATCCACAACCTCAGTTAAACCTCTAACTACGTCCTCCTTGTTTATCGGCGTGTACGCAGAACCATAGCTACCAAGATATGGCTCATCTATAAAAAAAATTATCTTTTTGCCAAATTTCTCAAAAAGCTTAATCTGCCAGAGGGCTTTCATAGACAGACCCTTTAAGATTGCCTGCATAAACACTGCGTTATGTAAAAGCACGACACCTTTTTCATCCTTTATGCTGGCAGCGAAGGTAAATGGGCCCGTAATATGACATTTAATAAATTCTGCTTCTTTTAGGCCGAATCGTTCCAGCCTTTGATAAAATTTATGTAAACCTAAAGCAAAATCAGGGCTGATCCTGAAATAATCTACGTCATTATTAATTATCCTCTCATAAAAAGTCTCTAATGCTTTTTCCTGATAGTTTCCATCAAAGAACAGACCATCATGCGTTACTTTTAAACAGGGAAAATTCTCGCTGAATTGGACAATCATCCCTTCGCGGATATCTCGCTTAGGTAATTGCGGCCAAAATGGAATATGAGGCGTGTATTTAAAGATTAAATCCAAAGCTGCCTCTATATCCTTATGCGGTAAACTTCCTATACCTGTTGCTAAACCTTTTAGGTTTCTCATCTGAATGGTAGGGACGGTTCTCAAGTCGTTCGAGAACCGTCCCTAAAATCCCAGGTCCTCTCCCACCAAAATTACTTTTAGCCTATTGGGCGTAACCTCTGCCTCGATAATCAGAATCTGACAGCACATCCGTTTATATTCCGGAAAAAGACAGAAATCTTCCCGGCAGATGCCGTCTTTAAAACAAGGACTGTTCCAATTAAGACGTTTACAATTAAGGGGTGTGGCATATTCTCTTGCCCGCTTTAATGCCTCCTGAATATTAGGTGTAATTTTATTGATGCCTGCGACAATAATAACATTCTTGGCATAAGAAATCCCTGCCGTGCGATTGCCATAAGCACTAAAGAAAACTAATTCTCCTCTTTCAGAGATAGCATTGGGGCTGGCCAAATAATAATCCGCGCAAGCACCTTGTCTCCTTAATCCTAAGCTTTCCTCTCGGTTCATACCTGCTTTATAAGGGTTAAACACTTTGTTACTCCGCGCATCTAAACACTTAACTATGCCTAATTGATCCAGGGTTACTGAGCCGGAAAAACCGACGCTACCAGACACAGGGATAATTTCTAATAACTTCTCGGTTGCCCGGTCTTTATTATCGCAATAAAGCCCAGCAATATTTCTCTTCTGCCAATTCTTAATAAGGTTATCTATCCTCTTATCCATTTAATGAGCGCATAACTTATGTCCTCACTTATTGTCTTTTTTCTAATTGAGAAGCTAAGGTGCGCCTTAATTTCTTTAATTGGGGGCTGATTATAACCGGGTATTCGTAGCGGGAATATATTTCTCTCATAGCTTCGGGAAATTTCGAAAGATTATTTTTAACTGATATTCTTATCTTTTCTAGCGAAGGCAACCTGTAAATTACCCTGCCTTCCTCCACTACTTTTATTAATAAAGGCTTACCCTTAATCTTTTCTTTTTCTAAACCCAAGATATCTTTTGTAAATCTCCCCCTTTTATCTTGGATCCTAAAAACCTGTTTTCTGCCCGGATAGTTTACCTTGCCTTTACTCAATTTCATTGTGGGCAGGAAATCTCCGTTTTCGTTACTAACCTCGCTTATTTTATATATAACATCCAGCGATGGCGCATCAACGCTGGTTCCCATATTGGTCCCTACCCCGAAGTTGTCTACTTGAGCGCCCTTAGCGAGTAATTCTTTTATCCTGAATTCATCTAAATTACCGCTGGCAAAAATCTTCACATAATCCAGGCCTGCCCTATCCAGTTGCCTTCGGGCTAATTTAGATAAGACAGCAATATCGCCGCTGTCTAATCTTATACCGCGTAGTCGGTATTTTATGGCCTTAAGATATAGCCCTATCCGTATCGCGTTTTCAATGCCTTTTTTTGTATCGTAAGTATCCACAAGCAGGATTGTGCGTGCAGGAAAAGTATTGCTGTAAGCAAGAAAACTATCCAGTTCATGCTTAAAGGACATAACATACGAATGCGCCATAGTTCCTGTAATGGGTATTTTATATAATTTTCCTGCTAATACGCAAGATGTTCCGCTGAATCCTGCTAAAAATGAGGCGCGTGGTACTTTTATCCCGGCAGAGGCGCCGTGCGTCCTCCTTAAAGAGAAATCATACACGCCTCTTGCCTTTGCAGCTTGGACCACACGCGAGGCTTTGCTGGCAATCATCGTCTGTAAATTTATCGTATTCAACAGAAAACTTTCAATAATTTGGGCTTCAATAATTGAAGCTGTAACGCGTATAATCGGCTCATTGGCAAAAAATATGGTGCCTTCGGGGATTGCCCAGATATCCCCTTTAAATCTAAATCTCATTAAATAATTAAGGAAATCAGCAGAGAAAATCTTCTGCCTTTTTAAATATTCCAAATCTTCTCTACTAAACCTTAAACCTTTTATATAATTTAAGGCATCTTCCAATCCGCAGGCAACCAGATACGTGCGATTTTCAGGAAGCCCCCTAACAAACAAATCAAAGGTAGCAAAAGCATTCCTTTTATAAATAAGATAGCTTTGCGCCATAGTTAATTCATATAAATCTAATAATAGGCAGGTTTGCATGGGTATTTATTTTGAGATTATATCTTTATATTTTTCTTGCGAGAAATAATAACTGTAGGAAACAAGGCGGCTTTCTTTATCAATAAAGATGTAGGTAGGTACACCTAATATCCCATAATCTCTGGCAACTGTAGCATCTTTATCTAAAAGAACCTTATAGGAGAAAGGGTATCTTTGCATAAAACTTTGTACTTTCTCCACTGGCTCCTCTACATTTATCGCAGCCAACTCTACGCCATCCTTTAAAAACTGCGCATGCGTAGTATTCAGTTGCTTTAATTCTTTTCGGCAGTGAGGGCACCATGTCGTCCAGAAAAACAATATTGTGGGTTTACCTTTAAAATCTGACAGGGAAAATTCTTTATTCTCTAAATCTAATAGGTTAAAATTAGGGGCCAATTCAGGGGTTTTGTTTCGTAGTGGTTGCGCGGCAAATAAAAAGTTTTGCACTAATATTAAAGATAAAATGGTAAAAAATATCTTTTTTACCCCGTTAGAAACCATCATAGCCCTTATTTGCGCAGTGTTTCTAACGGGGTTTACCACATCGCCCTCCCAGCTCTAATCAAAAAATATTCACCGACGCCAAGCATTATAAAACCCGAAAGTTTCTTTATCCGCATAAGCCAAATTCCAGATTTAGACAGATTTACAAAAACAGCGCTAAAGGTCCCTACTAAGATTAATAAAAACCCCATTCCATAAGCAAAAACAAATAATAAACTTGCGCCATAAAATATATTTTGTTTGGTAGCTACATAAAGTAAAATTGTGCCTAAGGCAGGCGCTGTGCAGGGACCGGCTATCAATCCCGAAGCCAGGCCCAGAAGCAATACCGAAAGAGTATTGCCCTTCATTTTAATCTTATTTTGCAGGTGTATACCCGTAAAGCTTATATTAATGATATCAAAGAAAGACAACCCGGCAATAATGCAGGCATTGCCTATGAGCAAGTAAGAAATAGGATGGCTGGAAATCTGTCCGAATAATCTACCGCTAAGCGAAGCAATCAGCCCTAATATAGAATAAGTAATCGCCAGGCCCAATACATAAACCAGGCTTAAGATTAACCCCCTCAGGCGCGAGGAACCTGCCTTAACACCGATAAAACCCAAAGTTATAGGAACGAGGGGATACACGCACGGAGAAAAACTCACCAATACTCCGCCTAAGAATGCGCCTATAAAACCGAGGGAATTACCTTGTAGACTCATTTATCCATTTCAAATATTTCTTATCGCCGGCAACAATCGGCAGGGCAATAATCTCCGGCACTGCATAACTGTGCAGTGACTTTATCTTTTTTATCAATTTATTCATAAGCGTCTTTTTGGACTTGACTATCAAAAGCACTTCTTTAAGCCTATTAACTTTACCCTGCCACCAGAACATTGAATGCAAATTTTCAATAATATTCACGCAGGCAGCTAATTTCTCTTTGATTAAGGCAGAGGCGACCTTCTCTGCTTCTTTCTTATTTGCCGCAGTCACAAAAATTACTACATTCATCCCGTTAGAAATCTTCCCTTTCTCCCGCTATAACACTATTTCTAACGGGATTCATTTCAGCCTTTTAACCAATTTAGCAACCCTGCTACCTAATCTTACGCATTGCTGGGTTGCGCGGGAGTCCGGTGCACCGATGGCTACTGCACCATAATGGTCTCCCTGAGGATCACCCTGAATAATCATACCATGAATGAGCATAGCGTTCAAGATATCTAAAATTGCAGTCTCATTACCACCGCCCACATTAGCAGAAGAGGCAAAGGCAGCGCCAACCTTGCCCTCGAGTCTACCGTGGAATTTCACTGAATCATCCAATAGTTTTTTAATCTGGGAAGCCATTGTCCCGTAATAAGTTGGTGAACCGATAGCTATCGCATCATACTTTAATAATTCGTCGACATCCACATTTTTGGCTTCTTTTACAACTACCTCAAGGCCCTCATTCTTAATACCTTCAGCAACAGACTCTGCCATCTTTTTGGTATTACCCGTTCGAGAATAATAGATAACTAATGCCTTTGCCATTTATATACCTCCTCGTTCAATGAGCAGACAATTTATGTCGCTTATGTTCTGCTCAAGTTGTGGCTTCATTTATCTTTATTGACTTTAACCGGCCAAATTGGGCACAGGTATCGAATATAATAGTGGGGTCTTCGGTATATATACGTATCCTAAAATCCCTGCCCTTAACATCGTTATCCTGTGGGGTTTGAGAAATCTCTAAATCCTCCCCAAATTCTACTATGGAATTCTTTAAGGCCTCCGGTGAAACAGTTTGCATATTTAAAATAAATTCTAAATAATATTTACGCATATCCTAAGTATCCCTAAAATCTCACGGGTCATCTTAACATCATTACCGACATCATCCTGCCGCAGCCAATTCCTCCTAAACGAAAAGAAAAGAACTCTTCATTGCGACAGGCAGTGCAAATCTTAGAATCAAAGATATTCTTATCTTTAACCCCCAAAACTAAAAGTTGCTTTTTGTTTATCCCGACTAAATCTAAATAATAACGGCCGTTTTTCTTAATTAAGTATTCGGGGCTAAAAAAATCAGTGAATTTTTTTCCCACTTCATAGCAACATCCTCTTATTGCCGGCCCAAAACCTACGCATAAGTCCTCTGCTTTGGTATTAAACTTCTCCTGCATCAATTTTGCGGTCTTACCCAAGATGTTTTCTTTACTGCTACGCCAACCCGCATGGACTAATCCTATGCTGGGAGTTTTGGGAGCATACAAAAATACTGATAGGCAATCGGCAGTAAATATAGACAAAGGCACATTTTTCTTATTTGTTATAAGGGCATCTGTATCGGTAATAGCGAAGTCACAAGATAAGGCTCCTTTACCTTTGTCAATCTCTCGGATATATCTGACTACGCTTCCATGAACCTGTTTTGTGCATACCAAATCACGATAATCAATACCTAATTCTTGCAAGAAATTTTTACGGTTCTCTAATGCATTCCCAGTATCGCCATAGGATAAAGACATATTTCCTAAAATGCGCGTACTGAATGCGCAAAGCAAATCTAAATTAGGAAAGTTTTCAAATAGATAATATTTTCTATTTTTTACCGGTGCCGGCTCTAGTATCAATTTCTATCACCTTATTTCTTGACTTCTCGCCTTTGATAATCTTAATTTGATATTTTTTTACTTGAAGGTGCCCCGCTAATAACTCTATTAATTGTTTATTGGCAAGACCGTTCTGTGCGGCTTTAGTGAGATATGCTTTTAAGGAATCGTTCTCTTTTTTAATGAGGTTCCTACTGGCTCTTGGTATGACGCGGATATTTAAAATCACAACTTTTTGGCAACCCGATAGGCATCAAAGATGCTATATATTCCTAATGCGCAAATAAAGAATAAACCTATACAAAACAACACAACACCCCAGGCTAACTGCCCTGTGAATACAACTTTGTTTAAAATCCAGGAACCAATGAGTATGCTGCCTGCCATAAAAATAAGTATATTTAATGTAGAAATAAAGACAATTACTAATCCTTTAATAATCTGGCCATTATAGAGCTGGCCTAAGCCATTAAAAACAAAAGAGAGAACCGCTGCCACCCCCGGATTTTTTACTTCTTCACTCATCACTTTAAACACTTACTTGCTTTCTATTTGTTTGGCATCCTGGATATTTGTAAGCCGCTCGGAAAATCTATCCAACCTCTTTTGACTATCTGCATATTTAGCGCCGGCATTGCTAAGATGCACACCCAAAGTATCAAAATCATCCTTGAACTTATTGATTTCAACTGTAAGCGTACTTAAATTTTTTAATATGTTTTTCGCGTTCTCTTCTATCTTTAACCCCTTCAAGCCTAAACAGATTACCTCCAGGTATGCATAAAAGGTGTTGGGTGAAACAGGAATAACCTTTTTTGACATGCTGTAAGAAAAAAGGTCTTCTTTAATAATTACCTCATAATATACATTCTCAGCCGGGATATACATCAGCGCAAAATCATAAGTATCCTCCTGCGGCAAAATATACTTTGCGGCAACTTCATCGACTCTGTTCTTTACATCCTGGATAAATTTTTTACGGTGGGCATTCTTTAGCTGCTCATCCTGAGTATCTAACATCTTCTGAAAATTCTCTAAAGTAAACTTCGCGTCAACAGGAACTAGGCGTTCGCCTATGCGAATTACAGCGTCTACAGTATCGGTCGACTTAAAGCGGTATTGCATCTGGTAATGGTCTTTGGGCAAAACCTGCGATAATAAATTTTCCAGGAGCGTCTCGCCCATTGAGCCTCGAAATTTTGGGGCGCGCAGGAGTTCCTGGAGGCTGGAAATATCCTTACTAATCTCGACAATCTGCTGATTTGTCTTTTCTAATTTTCCCAATTGTTCTTTTACATTGCCAAATACAGTAGTAGCTGAGCCTAAATTTTGCCCAATGATTTTATTGGCCTCCTGCAGCGATTGATTCATCTGATTCAACCGCTCATTAACCTGAGCAGAAATCTTCAAGACAATAGTAATAATAATTATGGACAAAAATAAAAATAATATTCCAATTAACCAGGGCATATTTTCACCGCTCAAGAAAATCGCTTCCTGCCTGGCCGGTGAAGCAGGTACGATTAAAAATTTCATGAATATTGAGAGCTCTGAAAAAGTCTAAAAATAGGCGGAGCTCTCTTGATTACAGCGATTAAATTTAGATTACAGCGATTTATTGTCGTCGGAATAATCTGTGTAATCTTTTTATAATCTCTGAAATCAGAGGTCTCTGATGTAGTTTTTGGGAGTTTTTCAGAGACCTCATATTATACCATGACAAGTTATCTTTCTAAAGTAAATAATCCGTTTGAGCCCCTTAACTTCTTTACTATAGGGCTTCACAAAATTCGTGAAGCCCTTGATTACAGAGATTAATACTCGACGATAAATCACTGTAATCTATTTTAAAATCACTGTAATCAACAGCCCTTGAGACTAATTTCGTGAAGGGCTGTCTTTACTACCAAAGGATACAAATAAACGGTTAATAGGGGAAAACCAGGCGGATTATTTTATCCATCCAGAATATGGAAAAAATAGCTGCGAAAGATAAGAATGGGCCGTAAGGTATGGTGTGGTCTTTTTTTGCCAGAAGATTTATTGTGCCGACAATCGCTCCAAAGAAAGGAGCGAGGAAAAAAACAAATATTACTTTCTGCCAACCTAAGAATGCCCCAATCATAGCCAATAGTTTTACATCGCCGCCGCCCATAGATTCGGTCTCTCCCTGGATGGGGGGCCGTTTAAGTATTTTAAAGTAAACCAGGTCAAAGATTTTTCCGGTTAAGTAGATAATCCCTGCGCCAACGATGATACCGAGTAAAGAGTCAAACGCAGGTCTTGGGTTATAGACTACCACCGCCAAATGGCGGGGTGCCGCCATAGGCGGCATGGGTTTTAAGTTAAAACCTTTAATCGCAGTTAATATGAATCCGAAGATAATGCCGCCGACAGAAATCTCATCAGGGATAATGCGGTGCTGGATATCTACAAATGTGGCAATAATTAAACCGCAAATAAAAACACAAAAAATAAAAAAATCGTAACTTAATCTATAGCGGTTAAAAACCACAAGAAACATTAGCGCTGTCAATAACTCAACCGTCGGATATCTCAGCGATATTCTCTCTTTGCAAAAACGGCACTTTCCTTTTAAGATGATGTAGCTTAAAAATGGTATATTGTCATACGTAGGGATTTTCTTTTTGCATTTAGGGCAATGCGAGTGCGGCCAAACAATAGATTCGCCCAGCGGCATCCTGTGGATACACACATTCAGGAAACTCCCCACAATAGAACCAAAGATAAATGCTAATATCTTACCTATCATAATTTATTGACCGTTTCGTTTAAAGCCTGCCGCATTATCTCAATTGGTGCGGTCTTGCCTGTAAAAATTTCAAAGGAACGCACCCCTTGATACAGAAGCATACCCAATCCTTCCTTGGCGATACATCCTTTTTCTCGAGCATCTTTAATTAGTTGCGTTTGGCGGTTATATACTACATCATAAACATATAATCCCTTGTAAAGCAAATCCTTATCAATCACAGAACCATCATTTTCTTTCATGCCCATGGGCGTGGCATTAACTAATAAATGGCAGCCTCTTATAATAGAAGGCATTTCTTTATACCCAATAAATTTTAATTTTGTGTGTCTGTCTAAAGCCGGGATTTGTTTAAAATGTTTTTCTGCTGAATCCATCGCTTCACTACTAATATCATTTATATATATATTAATGATGCCTAGCATATAGCTTAAAGCAGCAATAATCGCCCTGCCTGCGCCGCCGCAGCCGATAATAAGTACGTTTTTCCCCTTAGGGTCAAATTTTAAATCTCTTTTTAAGGCTGCCCTAAAACCGCTGGCATCAGTATTATCATAATCTAATTTATCTCCATTCCTTTTTACTGTATTAACAGCTCCGGATACATTAACGTAGAAGTTGTCGGGGAAGGGAAATTTTTTTTCTAATATTTCTTTGGCTCTTACCTTATGAGGAATAGTAATATTAAAACCCAATACATCTGCGGCACGAATAGAATTATTATTTGTATCTTTAAATATCTCATTTGAGTTAAGGAGAAAAC